>Ga0182021_10001514_pt1 | contig 26802 bp, 43 predicted proteins | sample 612E3MmetaG_FD_120493 | JGI IMG/M metagenome (GOLD analysis project Ga0182021, IMG submission 120493) | Permafrost microbial communities from Stordalen Mire, Sweden - 612E3M metaG (Illumina Assembly) | ecosystem: Environmental > Terrestrial > Soil > Wetlands > Permafrost | place: Sweden...
GTAAGTTAAAACCAGAACATTATGAATGTGACTATACTACTCCTTCCAGATGGGATATTGATAACCATGATGATACACATTTTATTGGTGAAGATCATAATGCTTTTTTTAAACCCCGTGTTTTAGTAGTAATGCAAATAAATAACCAACAATATACAACATATTATTATTTTCCTAACATTAAGGAAGCAACAATATATTACAATGAAATAATTGCAAGTCTCAAAAAACAAAAAGTAAAATTTATTGAGTTAAAAAATTTATTATAAAATAATTACAATGGGTGAAGGTATAAGGAAATTAGGAAATATTGGTCCTGTTGACATATATTATGATGAATATATCGAAAAAAATAATTTCTTTTTTGGTTGGAGAAGTACACCAACACAAGAAGCAGGAATGATATTAGTACCATATGAAAGCATGAAAGATTGTGAGGGTGTACCATTGCCAGATGTTAATGACCCTGAAGAAAAAGAACTTTTAATCAGAAAGGGTGGAGTACATTTTATGATAGGCAGCAGTGAAGACTTTGAAGACTATAAAAAAGCATTGGTACTATACATGAAATTACAAGAAGTAAATTCTTTAAATAATAACATGTACAATTTTATACAAAAAGGGATATGATAGAAATAATTGAAGAACTCAAGAAAAGACTAAAAGAAGTTAGCAGCACATCCACAAATTTAATTAAAGCAATAGATGCACTTGCATTGGTTAAATTTGAAGATACTGAAAAAAAAAGAAGTATGATTGATGATATTCGTCAAATGTATCATAAAGTTGAAGAAGAAAGACAAAAAGTTATTGACGCAATATCTGCTTTACAAGAAGTCTGTACACATACCGATGCAGATGGTAAAAGTGCATTTAGAGATAGTGGACATAATAGTCATTATTCATACGAAAAATGTGAACTTTGTGGTTATGAAGGAAGATGTTAGATATAATTAATAAACAATAATATATAATTAATAATTAAAATTATGTTTGCAAACTTAGTAGCATATAATAACGCAGGTCGTGGTAAAATTTCTGAAGGAAGCGTTGAATACAATGTCAATGACCCAGAAGATGTAATCCAATTGGGAATTGGTACACATAGATACCTTTTTAATTCTCTGGGTGAACTGCAAACTTCTGGAGAAATAGTTACTTGTATGAATATCAATTTAAATAAAGGCACTTGTGCCTCATTTCCCAACAATGGCATTTGTAATTTTAAAATAGAAGACTAATAAAAACGACAATGAAAACACTAACAATTGAAGTAGTAGACGAAAAAGGTAATGTTACCGCAACACATGAAATTAAATACGATGCTGGTAAAGGTTATAAAATTTTAATCGGTATGGACAAAAATACATATATGATTAATCAGGATGACTATAAGATCAGTAAAATAAACGTATGGACAGAAACGAGAAGAAAAAAGACTAATGAATAAAATGGAAACAAAAGACTATATGTTTGGATTTCTTAAGCAAGAAGCAAATACAACCTTTGTTGAAGAAGTCGTAGATGTTAAAGCAAAAGAAGACGATGATGAATACGGTGCAGCAGGTCAACATTATATCGTGACAGTTAAAATTCGTGTCCCTGATTTTAGTTATACTACAGGCAATCAAACAAAAATAGTTGAAACTAAATGTCTTGTAAATATAAGACAATTCAATAATTTCGTAGAAAAACATAAAGCAGTTATATGGCTGTAAATATTTAATTTTAATAAAAAATTTATAATTATGAAAAATCTTACTTTAATACTGTTGAGAAATGTGCTATTGGCATTATGTATATTATGTGGAATTGTGCTATTTGCATGTATATCTAATCCAGAATTCAAAGAAATAAATAAAAAATATGGAGATAAATATGAATTAAGAAAATTTAATGTAAAAACTAGTTCTACAACTGAATCCTCTGGCTACTTCTTCATAATTGTTGGAGGTTATGATTCTAAAACAAAAGAATTAACTAACGCAAAAATGTATTTTAAAAATTATATAGGACAATATGAATTTTTGGAAATACCGTTAAGTAAAGTATTAATAAGAACAGATAGTTTAGTAACTATTCCATATATCACCTTTGATTACACCAAAGATAGTTTTTTCAATATGATAATGAATGATTCTGAGAACCGTAATTATCTTCCTTACATGAAAATAATAATTCATTGTAAAGAAAGTGATTTTATGCCAGAGATCAACATTAATATAGCCGATTTAAAATAATATGATTACAATAATTAAATTATTATTATGGAAGAACGTAGAGAAGTCAAAACATTTGAAGTAGATTATAAATGTCCTAAATGCGGTATAGGATACCTCAGACCAATAGGAATTATAGTTGATAATAGTCCTTTAACATATCCTCATAAATGTAATAATTGTGATTATAAAGAAATAATAAAAGGCTATAAATATCCTTACATAGTATACGAATTAATAAGTAATGAAATACATATACAAAATGGTAATAATATTGATATAATATTTCGTGATAATAAAAATGAGGATGAACTGCATATTGGTAATATCGAAGTTAAAAAAAATACACAAAAAGAATCTGGTAAATAATGTCAGTTGATATGATAAATAATGCATGTAAGTTCTATCCTTGTCATAAGAATCTCGAAGATTGTACTTTCTGCAACTGCCCCTTCTATTCGTGTGGTAATAAACGCAGAGGTAAATACATTACTAATGCTGAAGGTAAATTAATCTGGGATTGTTCAAAATGTGTTTGGATTCATAAAAAATCAACAGTAGATAAAATCTTTAAAGAAGTAAATAAAATTTTTTATAGCATTAAAAAAGATAAGTAAAATAAATAGGGACTATTAATACCTGAACGGTCTTATTTATATACATATATGAAGATCGTTTTTATTATAATATTATTCTTTATATTTCAAAGTTTATATTCACAAACTATACAATATCCTTATAAACTCAATCGTCCTACTGCAGAAGGTATTGACCAATATGTAAAAAATAATAAATATATTTTTTTTGACGAGTTTCAATCATTTATTAAAGATACTATTGTTAATGATGTCGATATGACTGCTGAAGACCTGTCAAAAGAAACAGACTATACAGGTGAAGAACTTGGTTGGACTGAAATATATTCTAATGGTTATCAGATTATTATAAATAATATCAAAGAATTCAGAGACTATAGTATCGATACTAAAACCATAAGAGGTAAAAGTAAAAAAATTTTTTTTATAGAATCTGATCAATTCGTGAAATCAACAATTTTTCATGAATTAATGCATGTGTATTTCAGACAAGAAATGCTTAGATTAACAATGATTAAAGATAGTATAGGAAATAGTAGGCTTAATAAATATTATTATAATGTCCAATTAATTCCAAATGTAGAAATGCGTAATGGTAGTAAATTTATCGAAGAAGGTTTATGTGAGTACCTGATTCATGCTAAAGGTGAAGTAAAGGACTATAACAATCTTTATACTCCAAAAACTGAAGAAGACATTAACGCAAAAGAGAATGGATTTAATGTTTATTATAAATATAGTTATGAATATTTAAAACATTTTATGGACAGTTGCTTTCTGGCTGATGGTTATATGAGAAAAAGTATTCATATGTTATTAACTAATAACCCACCAAACCATAAAGAAATACTTAATCCTAAATTATATTTTAACAGGTTGAAATGATAATTATAATAATAATAGTATTTATTATAAATATATTATTATGCTTACTTTAACAATAATATTGGCAATATTAATATCAGTACTTTCAATATCTGCAATATTTTATAATCTTGTTGGTGTTTTTAGTAAAAATAAAACATTAAAATATTCAATAGCCTTTATAGTACTAACAGTATTTAGTATTTTTTTATATTTTAGTGAAATTAAATATTTACTTTAAATTAAACAGTTATTTCAAATATTATAATATTAAAATAGTATTTATTATAAATTTCTTATAATGAACATTAAGACAAATAAACCTATAAAATTTATCATACAAGAAGAATATGTGAATATGAATAGTATTACAGTCTGGCATGGCAGTACAAAGAAATTTAATAATTTCGACATGAGCATGGTAGGTAGCGGTGACCAAAACAGTCTCGGTGGCTGGGGCATATACTTCTCAGATAATAAGGAGGTAAGTAAACGTTATTATCTTCCCGCAGGACAGATCAAACAATACAGATTACAGTCAGGAGAATATTTCGACTTAGATAATCCTGTTGAACAGGGCGAAACTAGTAGAATGTTTACAATGCTTAAGAGATTAAATATTTCTGAAAAGGATTTGAGAGAATTTGATGAAAATTATATTCATACAGATTACCCGCCAACTAATAAAAATCTTTACGACTGGCTCTCGTATGTTTTAAAAAGTGAAAAGAATGCTAGTTTATTTCTTGAAAAGTTAAATTATATCGGTAATACAATGGAAGATCGTTGGGAAAGAGGAGCAAGAAATTATATTGTATTTGATACAGATGCTATAATGGGAGAAGTACAGTCAGATTATGGTGATGAAAGTGATGAATATAATAATTAAGACAATGGTAATTATAAACAAGACTATTAATCAAAATAATAATGGCAATAAAAACTTACAACATAAACGTAGCGGTCCGTTTCCATAGTGTGAGTAAAATAACACTACAACCACTTTATAAATTTTATAAATAATTTTTTTTATATGTAATTGTTTTTATAAAATAAATAATTTTTTTTATATGTAATGTTGTTTAACCAATGTTAAAACTTTAGGGTTATATATTACTACACCTTCAAAACTATTATCATATAAACCATCAATACCATGTTTGACAAGAACCTGATATAAATTTGGTTGATTAATGGCTTTACTGTAGGGTTGCCAGATTTTAAAATCTTCATCCTTCCTTAAATCAAGAATGTTGGCATCAGGATTTATTTTAAATTCTAATATAACACCCTTTTCATTAGTAGTATTATCATCAGAAAAATCAGCATAATTAGTTTTAGCAAGATTATAATCAATTGCAGTATAAAACCCCCAACCAAAATAACCCCCAAAACTCTTGGATATTTTTACACCATATTTTTGAATATTCTCTGCACCCTTGAGAGAAGTACCGTGAAAAACATTGGTAAACTCTCCCTGAGTTTCATATAGTATAGAGGGGTCAATATCTTTAGCATTTTTTACTGTCCTGTCATGAGTGTTCTTAAGACTTTTTGACATATTCTCATTATTATTTTCCATATTTTCATTACTGCTTTTTATATTCTCATTACTGTTATTCTCTATATTCTCTTTTATCCCTGCCTGAAATTTTTTATTAAAATATTCTTTTAAATTCTTTACATGCCATTTTTTCATGTCATTAATAAGTAGTTTTAACAATTCTCTCAAGTAAGGATTTGGGTCACCTCTTTTATTATGTATATCTGCACTTAAACTTCTATATGCATCATCAGCATTCATTCTGCCCCAAGAAGAACTTAAACGCTTAACCTTATCATTAATATCTGACATGACGTTTTCAAACTGATCAATTTGACCACCCTTTTCAAGAGCATCTTTCAATAGTTTTTCGATAATATCCCTTTCATTATTATTACTACTATTATTATTACTATTATCATTATTATTACCAGCAATTATACTCGGAGAAATATCTTTAAAGAACCATTTAATATCATAAATATCTCGTTCATCTTTACTAACATCATAAGCAGAAGGTTCAGGAGCAACTTCTAAATTAAGTTGATCTGGAGCAACCGCTTTACGCTTATCCTGTAATTTGAAACTATTATCATCAAGATAAAAATATATTGGTATGTTATAACCCTGACATAAATTATTTATTTCTTCTATTCCCTCCTGATTATTATGTTCTGGGATGATTAATACATGAATTTCTATTATATATTTATTGGCATTATCGATATAAGGTTTGTTTGTAACTATTCTGTCCTCATTTTCTTCAGACTGAAGAGCGTTGTTATAACTTGATACATCACTATAATCACTTCTTTTCTTCGACCAATTCCAATAATCTGTGGCAAATCCTTTGAAAGTATAATTTAATTTACGACCATCAAGTACTATCGCTACATTATTTCCATGATGTTGAGCATAACCACTCATACCTTTTGTCCTCTGAGTAGAGAAAAAAAAGAATTTGCCTTTATCTTTACTAGCATCTGCGTTAGAGCCAAGATTAGTACTGGTGGCAAATTTATTATATTTAAGAATATTTCTTAGATGCGGTATATATGTGAAATGATAAAGAATATCAGAAAGACCTTCAGAGAGAATATTAGAATTTGTCTTATCTTCAATATTTTCATTTTTATTATTTTCAATACCTTCTTCTAGCGTACAGTTATTTTTATTAAGTTCGTCATTGACAATATCAGCAACTACATCACCATCTTCATTAACTATACTGTTTTTTTTAATTTCCCAATAAACTTTTGGAATAAATTTAAATTCTTTATGCTCTGATTGTAATTCATTTGTTCGTCTTACCACATTTTCATAATTTATAGTATTGTCTTCAAAATATGATTCCATTGAATCCGCAAATCCAAATATGTTACTATTTTTAACTCTAAGCCAAGTTATATTTACAGCATCATCATATGCACCTTTACCAATGTTAAATCCTGCTCTTTGAATTATAACACCCAATTCATAATGGGCAAAATATCCATTTGCTTGTGCAACAAACAAATTATTATTTTTATCTGAAAGTGCTCTGATTTCTGGTTCAAAGTCTTTCAAGGTATGAGGATTTAAAAATACTGGTGAATCAACAACTCTTCCAATTAATTTACCCATTGGTGGGTCAATTTTATCCATGTTAGCAATTGCTTTGCTATTCATTGTTTTATTAGGGTTTGGTATATTAAATTCTTTCTCGGCATATTTATCCGCTACACCATCAACAACTACACCACTATCTTCACTAAGACCTTGTACTTTGTTAGTTTCACTAAGAGATGTTGTGAAATTACCCCTTGAGATATTACCATTTAAAACCTCAGTAAGACCCTCTATAATAAGATCAAGATTTAATTCTCTTATTTCATTGTCGATAATATGTTTTATGCTCATGCTAATAAATACTTTATATTGTTCTTGATAATCTTATATGTTATTATTAAATTTGTGTTTTAATTAAAATATGGTAATGAATAGAGAAGAATATCTTAGCAATGTAAAAAAAGAAATATTTAATAAATTTAAAACAGTTCATAATAATGAATATGAATATGAGGATTATATTAATGTTGATGAACCATTTTTTGCTATTTGTAAAAAACATGGAAAATTTAAAATTACTGCTAATAATCATTTGAGAGGTAATGGCAAATGTTCTAAATGCGAATTAGAAAAACAAATAATAAAAATAATTAATGATGTAAGATATTATAATTGTAATATACATGGAAATATACCAATTGGATTAACAAGAAGTTTAACTCAGGGTTGTCCTAAATGTAATATTGAAAAACAGGAGGATTTAAATAAAAATGCACTTTTAAATAGACTTAATCGTAATTATGGTGAAAAATATAATATTATTGTAAATAATACTATAATCATATTTACTTGTAAAAAACATCATATATTAAAAATTGTATCAAGAAAAGAAATGCGGAAAAATAAAAATAAAATTTATTTCTGTGATACTTGTCGTTTAGAAAAAAATATTAAAAAAACTAAAAAAACTAAAAAAAATAATAATATTCAAAAAAATCTTGTAGATTATGATGAGGCAAAAAAACGTGTGAATGAATTGAATATTAAATCCTTTAGAGAATATAAAAAATGGCATATAAGAACTAAACAAACAGAAATGCCATCAAATCCACATAGAGTATATAAAGATAGATGGATTAGTTATTTCGAATTTTTTGGTATAGATAAAAATGATATTATGTCTGCTGGTGAAAGAAAAGTATATAATTATTTACAACAAAAAAATATTGAGTTCATATGGCAGAAAAAATTTAAAGACTGTAAAGATAAAAACACATTACCATTTGATTTCTACCTACCTGAACATAATCTTATTGTCGAGTTTGACGGAGAACAACATTATAAAGTTACTGGAAGATTTGGCAAGGAAGGTTTTGAAAAAACACAAAAACATGACCAGATAAAAAATAAATATTGTACGGATAATAATATTAATATTATACGTTTAACTTATGATGATTTAAATAATAGTTTGATTGAATGGACGTTAGATAATGAACTTAATAAAAGGAATAAACTTAGTAAAATTGGAAGAGAAGTGGCAGTCTTAGAATTATAAAAAATTTTTTATAATTTTTTTGCAATTGACTTATTTTCAGACAAACAAATTTTTTTGGAAAATATTTTTAAACCATAGTGAGGATAGTCGTGTAGCACCCACGCCCCCTAATACCCTCATCCATAGGGGGTTACGGGGGGGGAGGATACGGTGGGGGGGTGACTAGGGGTATAGTCAGTTAACTAAGAGTATGGGTATATAATTAAGGTTTTAATTAAAAGTATATATAACAGGGCAATAAAAAAAGGGTGCGACTTGCACCCCGTTATAACTACTTGTTTAGTCTTTATATTTTATCTGACTATTATTATCTTTTCACCATCAACTTTAAGGCTATCAGCGTTACCGAGTACGAACGTTCTATATTTACCCGCTCTTAAGTCAAGGTGTTCAGTAATTGCTTTTTTGCCCAGAGTTTTGTCAGAAGAATTGGGAAGTGGTTTATAGTTGTCACCTACTTTTACAAGGTCTTTTTTGATTAACTGACCAAAGATATGAACTTCAAAAGTATCAGTGTGCAATTTCACTCCCGGGGCTAACTGTACATAGGCTGCTGTTTGTCCCTGTGATTGTGCTGTTCTGTCTTTAAGATCAGGAGAAAGGTTTTTTTCTGCACTTACAAGCATTTCTGACAATGATAATGTTAGTATGTCAATTGCGATACCTGAAGACAAACTGATACTTTTAAGGTCTTTTTTGTTACAATTCATTAAACGTTCATAGTCAGTTTTCTTAGCGTTCTCAATTGAAATATTAACGTTCAGGATATAATTTGCAATTTCATGTGTGCCAACTGACAAATAATTGTTAATACTGATGAATTTTGCACCTTTTAAATTTCTGAACTTGTTTAAGAATCTCATAAATGAATTTTTCATAGTTGTATGTTTTTAATTGGTTTACGAGTGTTATACGAGAATAGTTATATAAATGTTACCTTATATATAAAGTATTTTACTTATACTTATAATTTAGACTCATTCTAAATTGAGGGTTAAAAGTACTTTTAATTAAAAATAATGAAACATTTTATATTTTATATCGTTAAAGTAGTTATATTCGCAGAGTGAAATTGAAGTATTAATTTTAAAACTTATAAACATGAAAGCAAACTACAACAAATCACAACTTTTCAAAAAAGCATGGCAGTTGTTTAAAATTGAAGTTGCTAAAGATAGCAATAACAGAACTGATAAAATGTTTTCAGAGTGTTTAAAACAGGCTTGGGCAATTGCCAAAATTCAACCTTTATTATCAATTGAGGTTTTATACAAACAATACTACAAACCTATTTTTAATTTCATTATGCAAAAAATACATAATACAGAGAATGCTGAAGAATTGGCAAATGATACCTTTATTAAAGCGGGTGAAAAAATGTATCAGTTCAATCCTGAAAAATCAAATATAAGTACGTGGTTGCATAATATTGCTAAAAATCTTATCATTGATTTTTATCGCAAAGATAACTCAGACAAATATATAAATGTCAGTAACTTTGTGGACGAATCAGGAAATGAAATGATACAGTTTAAAGATACTAATAATAATTCTGTTGAAGAATTAGAGAATAAAGAGTTATTACAAGCGGTTCAGAAAGCAATGTCACAATTAAAACCAAAGTATCAAAAAATTGCTCAGATGTTTTTCATTGAAGATCAGCCATACCCTGAAATTGCAAAGGTATTAGAAATGCCAGTAGGCTCAGTTAAAGGTACGATTTTTAGGATTAAAGCAATGTTACAGGGTGAATTACAGTTTGTTTATCAGAGGTCAGCATAAGGGTTGAAATATACCCTTACAATTCGTTCAATGTACAATTATAATATTCACTAATAAGTATAAGGCAATGATAACAATAAACGGCATGAAGTTAATTAAACTTAAAGATGAAAAGTTTGAGTATTGCGGGGTAACTTATATACAAAAAAGATATGTAAGTGAGAACAAAAAAATTCTTATTGTTTCTGATGGTTGCGATTATGTAAAAATATATACAGCACAGGCAGACGGAAAAGCAATTTTTAATGATAAAATATATTACAAAGGTAATTATAACTCATATCCTGTTTACACTATTGAAGATGCAATTAGATTAATTAAAAAGTACAATATTACTTCTGAGTTTGAATTAAAAATAAACGAATCACAATATTCTCACAAACAGAAAAAAATAAAGGTTATTGTGTAACATTATTCGTTCAATGTACGTATAAGAGTTATAAACCAATTAAACTACGATAGATATGACAACAAAAAGTAATGTATCAGTAAGATCAATTGAAACAATTGCAAATGAAATCAGAAAAGATTGGGGCGTAAAAGTTAATTATGCTGCAAAACCTTATTTACAGGCAATGTACGGTTTGAATAGCATATCAGATAATTACGGGTGCGATAGTGCCAAAAGTATTATAGCATACTTCCTTTGTAATGCTTCAAGTTGGCGGGGAGAAACTGCCAAACGAATCAAAAAAGAATTGAATGCAATGATAAAATAAGGATAAAATAAGATATAAGGGTGAATATTCACCCTTTTTTTTGTAACCATATTCGTGCAATGTACGTATAAGATATAACCAATTAAATTAAACCACAATGAAAACTTACAAAAGTAATTTCCCACAGATAACATTAAAATTAAAGAAGGGTGAAGAATTGAATTGTAAAATTATGAGTAGTAAAGATGCAGTAGATTTATTCAGAAAAGTATGGGATAATGACAGTTTGTTAATTTACGAATCAATGATTGTGATATTTTTAAACAGGCAAAATAATACAATAGGTTGGTTCAAAGTATCTCAGGGAGGAATATCAGGAACATTAATTGATAACAGGTTAATACTTGCAACCGCATTAAATTGTCTTGCTTCAGGCATTATAATATGTCACAATCACCCTAGTGGAAATTTGCAACCTTCTGAGGCAGATACAACAATGACAAAAAGACTTGAGGAAGCGGGTAAAATAATGGATATTCAGTTGTTAGATTCTATTATACTGACTGAAAAAAGTCATTTTAGTTATAAAGATAGTGGAATAATTTAATCATTCAATGTACACACTTGAAGAAGATAAACTAAATTGGCTTACTGATAGGACAAACAGGAGCAAAGGACAAACACAATTTCTTTTTAATTTGGTTGCTGGTGACTTTGAGAAACTAAAACAACTTGAAATAAGGATAATGAATTGTTTTTATTTTAGTTGTCCAAATGATAAAGAAGAGGTTGAAAAAATAATGAACATGCCAATAATAAGAAATGATATGTTAATATTGTAACTATATTCGTGTAATGTACGTATAAGATATAACCAATTAAATTACAAACAAATGAAAATCATAACCAAACAAATTGAGAAAGCATTTAAAAAGCAAGGTTACACAGGTGGTAAGTCAGCAGAAGATATAAAGATTGTCATGAAGTTATTCAATCCTTCTGGTGCAGGTACATGGTATTTGTACGAGAAAGAAGATGAAGACGTTTATTGGGCATTCGTTAATTTAGGTGACATTGATAATGCTGAATGTGGGACTGTATCTATGACTGAGTTAATGGCTTATCGTGGTACATTTGGTTTACATATCGAAAGAGATAAATTTTTTGAACCGCTTTCAATGAGTTTGCAAGAGGTTATGGATATTGTACGGTCTGGTGCTTATGTATAACAAACGGGGTGAATATTCACCCTTTTTTTTGTAACCATATTCGTGCAATGTACGTATAAGATAATGTACAAGCAAATAGTTTTATTAATTAAAATTAAAAGTCATGTTACAAAAAGTTCATATCAACGGGTTCGAGTACTTTGCTGATGTTAATGCACAGATACTCTATACTGATGAAGACAAAAAATCAGGGACAATATTTTCTTATTTGACTGCAAATGAGAAGTCGCAATTACAGAATGAATTACGTTTTCCACGTAAAGAAGTTGACACAGAAGATTGATTCTTTTTTCATTATTTTTCATATTTGTGTTTTGATTTTGTTTTGAAAGGGTTCGGGACTTGCTTAACCAGAGCAAACGAACCCTTTCTTTATTGTACAGATTTATTAATTATATCAATGTACAAATATGAATGTACAGATATATCAATTATGTTAATGTACAAATGTAACTTTTTTAATTAAAACTCGTATAAGATATAATCATTAGAGTTAAATTATTATTTCTAACCAATTTAATTGTACGACAAATGAACTCAGTTAATGTATTCAACAATCAAGAGCCAAACGAAACGTTTGAAGACGTAAAAGAATTTTTAAATAACATTGATTCTATTAATTCTGGAGGTTGCGGATTGTCCGCACTGGTAATGTACAGGTGGCTTAAAAAATATAATCAATTACCTGAAGACACAAAGATTATATTTCTGGATAATGATGAAAACAATCATCTTAATAATAGAGAATGTATGTGTAATAAACAAGGTGTATTGAGAGCACCGAGTCATATTGTTATGTTACTCGAAGATAGTTATATTGATTGTACAAGTATACAATATAATATAAAAGAAAGATATGATTATATACTTGAAGTTGCAGAGAATTATTTGGTGGATTGTCTTAATAATGTTATTTCATGGAATTGTGCATTTGACAGGAATGAAGCACTGAGTGAGATTGAAACTAATTTACATATTGATTTATCTGATATTAACAGAAAGTTTTATTAAGACTTTGTAACTTTTTTTAATTAAAAACGTATAAGAGTTATAAACTAAAACAGAATATATTATGAGATCACTCGAATTACTTCTAAATGAATATCCTAACAAGACAGCCAAACAAATACTTGCTATTCAAAAGAAAGAAGAACAGGTTGATCAGAAAGCAGAATCTAAACGTAATAAAAAAGCATTGGCATATATCAAAGATATAAACACTAATGGCGGATATTACAGAGGCAAGTTTGGATTTGATCAATATTATTATTACAGAATCTTTAACTTGTATTTGGAATGTGAAACCATTATGATGAGTGTTGAAACGGTTAGATTATTCACTAATACAACTGATTTTAAAAATTTGGTAACTAAACAGGGTGAAATGAGTTTAGAACGCAAAACAGAGCAGTACAAAGAACTCGATAACTTTATTAATGATGAAGAAAGAGTAACTGTAAAAGAATGGAATGAACTAAATCATTATATTAACGCAATGGAAAAAATGTTCTGGAAGTCGTAACCCTTTTTAATTAAAAACGTATAAGACTTATAAACCAATTAATAAATAGAAATAATGGGATGGACAAGTCAGAATTTACCAAAAGGCACAGTAAAAGAATGGTTCAAAAATACATGGGAAGAAGGCAATAAATATAAAGTTCTGGATTCCGCACTTGTGAATCGTTCAACCATGTATGGAGCAATTGAAAAGATTGATACCAAAGAAGTATTTTGTGCAGTCTTTTTAATCAGGTGGTCAAAAGGATATTATAATTTCAGGTATAAGGATATGACGGAGCATGTTGGACCGTGCGAATGCGAATGCCCTGAACGTATAATGAAACTATTAACTGAACTTGAGCCAAACAGTGAATACGCAATTGCATGGCGTAAAAGAGTTCAGGAGTATTGGAATAAAAGAGCAAACGTTCGTAAACTTGCAAATGATAGTATCATCAAAGTATCAGAGGCAGTCAGGTTTACAAACGGCAGTGATTATCAATACTTCAAAAAAGTGGGAAGATCATTCATAGCAGGAGCAATGGCAAAAGATGTTTTTATACCATTACTCAATGTAAGATTGAGATTGAATAACTATCAATATGAAGTTGTGAGATAAAATAATAATTGGTTTTTAATTAAAAGCATGTAACCTTACATGCTTTTTTTTCGTATAAGTACTGTAACCAAAACAATACGCAAGAATGAATCTTCCAAACGAATATCAAAATGTAATGCTCATTTATATGGGAAATGTACGTGTAGGAACTTATGGTTATGAAACACGTAAAGTCATTCGTAGAGCATTTTATTCTAAGTCAAATGGCTATTATAACACTAAAGACGAATGGATTGAAACACCTAACGGCTATTTCAGTGTACCGCAATACTGGCAAACCTTTCAATTTAGTAATGGTGAAAGTGCATTATTACCGCATACATTTTATAGTTATGGAAGAGTTTTACCAAAAGATATTATTGAATGGAAATACGATAATTAATACATTTTTAATTAAAAGCATGTAACCTTACATGCTTTTTTTTCGTATAAGAGCTATAACCAATACCAAACGAAATGAAAGAGACAATTAGATTATTAAAAAAAGGTTTTGAGAGTTCAAGTTCAACCACACCTGAATTCGCATCATTCTTCAGGACGTTCAAAAAAGAGTTCACCAAAGAACTTCAGACAATCGGTGCAACTGAGATTGAATTCTCACGTGGTCATTTTTATGTATCAGGATTTTTCAGAACACCTGATGGTCAGTTATGGTATTTCAGTATTTCAGACGTAAGAGGTATGGAATTTTGCCTGAATCAGTGGTGCATGGGACAGTTGTTATACCGCACTGCAAAGCATAACAAAGACTGGACAGGTGGAAGTAATAGGTATGTAAACTTTGAAACAGGCATGGCACAAAACATGTGTTGGAGTTTTAAAGTTGTTGAGTAAAAATAAATAAACTTTTAATTAAAACTATGTGAGGCGTAACCTTTGCATGGTTTTTTTCGTATAAGAATTATACCAAAACATAAAGGCAATGAAAACAAAAGCAAGTTTAATAGTAATGAGTCACTTGTCGGACGCACAGGAAATGCTCAATCATTCAAATCCTCAATGGGCAAATGATCATATCAATTTTGCAAAGTATGTTATAATAAAATGCAAAGGTGATTTAACCAAAGAGATTGATGCTGATGAACTTTGGCTTGAATATATGAATTCACGTTTCTTTAATGGAAATACCTTTAAACATCCTGAACTTAAAGAAGGTGAACAATTTCTTGTTAATGTTAAAGAGGGTGAAGATTGGGAAAAGAACTTATCAAAACACTTTAAATCATTAAGACGTGGTAACATTGCTTATGTTACAAACGGGAGCGAAATTGTACCAGACTATAAACCATTGTTTGGCATACCAAAATAACTGTAACTTTGTTTTAATTAAAAACGTATAAGATATAATCAATTAATATAACCACAATGAAAAAATTAGTAGTAGAATACAAAGAAGGTTTTCAACCGAGCAATGATACCATTAAAACTAATGGTGGTATAATTATGTTCACCCCTGATATTGATAAAGATTATTATATCATGAAGGTAAATCTTTATAAAGATCAGGCACTTGTTGCTTTCCCAAAATTTGGCTTAATCGGTGTTGGGTTTGCACTTGAATCTGACTGGAACACCAATTTACCTTACCAGACAGATACAGAACGCTTGTACAACTGGATTAAACGCAACAAGAAGTACAGAGCCATAACAAAACAGACTTGCTTAGAAGGTCTTAAATTGCTTCAGGACGCATGTAAGAATTATGAGAAAGAACAGAAAGAGAAAGCAGAGAAAGAATTTACTCTGAGCATGAATGAAGTTAATCATACCATAATTGATACGGTCAATGGAATAAGCAGAAGAAAAAGAAGGGATTATTAAAATTAATAATAAGTTTTTAATTAAAAGCATGTAACTTTACATGCTTTTTTTTCGTATAAGAGTTATAAACCAATTAAATTAAACGATATGAAAAAGAGATTTTATTCAGTGCATGTTTTTTATTCAAGAAATGAAGGGTACTCAGTACCAGTCGCAATTGAAACAAAAGAAGACTTCTTAACTGAAGATGAAGTGATTGATTATGTGGTTAAGAATGATTTACTTTCTGATGCCAGTGATGCAAACCAGATTGATTCAGTTGATGAAATTGATGAAGTCGAATACAATTTGATGAAAGCATAATCATTTTTAATTAAAAATAGTTTAAATTAAACCATGTGAAGTGTAACCTTTGCATGGTTTTTTTCGTATAAGTAGTATAAGAAAAAAGGAAGTTGTAACACTGAGGTGACACCGAGTAGACTCCACAGACCTTTTATGTCTGAGTTTAGACTGATTCTAAATAATACTTTTAATTAAAAATAAATGGGATTTTTTGTAACTTTCTTTTTAATTAAGACGTATAAGAGCTATAAACAATTAAAACTTATTATTATGAAACTAAAAAAACCAAATGGACTTACAGAATGTCAGAACGGCTTGAATGACATTATTTTTCCTGTTACAATGATTGATAATCCCAGACGTGCAAACAGGGAATATTCAAAGATTGTCGTTGGTGACTTAGAAACTGGTCAGTTAGACCTGAACTATTGCTCACCCCGTTATGAACTTGTGCCGAATGCAGATATCTTCCCAAAGATCAATGCTATTCTCATGAAATACAGGATTGACTATTCTGTTAATTACTATCATGATGACTTTGCACGTTTTTATGCAGACTATGAGATTAAAGACAAACGTTATTCTTATAAGATGAAAGGTACGTCTGATGTGATTACACCAATGTTACGCATTCAACACAGTTACAACGGTTTAACAAAATACAAATTAACTTTTGGTTACTTCAGGCTTGTCTGCACAAATGGTTTGACTATTGCAATTCAGGATATGAAACAGTTCAATCTTTGTCTGACAGGGAAACATACTTCTTCAATATTGAATTCATTAAAACGTTTAAATGAACTCATGGAGATATTTGCAACAGACGCAAAAAAACTGACAAAAGTACTTACTTCCAAATATGAAATACTTGGTGGAAGTTGGGTTGCTAATGTTGATGACAGACTTAAAGAAGTTCTGCATGTTGCAAAAATAAACACTATTAATAATAGTAAATTCAGCACTATTCAGCATATCAAAAATGTCATTATGAATGAAGCTAACAGTAACACTCTTGGCTACAACGGTAAAGTTAATAATTGGCTTATTTATAATGGGATAAACCAATATCTGAATGACAACACTCTTAATATTGCTGCACCTGAAAAGAGAACCGAAACTGATTCTAAGGTCTTTGAATATTTACTTGAAATATCAAAATAGAGAATGTACAAACAATAGATAAGGGGTGATCATTCACCCCTTTTTTTATTGTACATACTTACCAACATCTATCAAACTACCCTTTGGTAAGTTTGATTTTCTATCACCACTTTTTGTAACTTTTCAATGTACAATTTCGTATAAGTATTATAAACCAATTAATAAAAAATATTATGAAAGCAAACTCAGCAGAAGAAATTATTTTAGGTATTGATTTTCCATTACTCAAAGAGCAAAAGAAATCATTACTTAAACTTATTGAAGATATTGATAATGTACCACTTCTGGAACATATTGAAGGTATTATTGTACTGATTAATGAAATTCAGGACTCAGCCGTTGATTATTACGGCAAAGATGAAGATGAGGTTTTTGATTTGCACCCAGATGATGAAGATGAGTTGTAACCTTATTGAACTAATGTACATATAATAACTATAAATCATTTACAACAAATAGTAATTATGAAAAAAGAAATCAAATATCACACAGACCCGACAGGGCATTGTGAAGTGTTATGCAAAAATACAGTTATTGCCAGAGCATATATTGCCAGAGCATATGTTGGCGGATATAACGGATATGAAGTAAGAATATTACAGGGTATGGACAGAGAAACAACAATGCAAAAGATCAGAGAAGATTGTCCAGAGTTTTTAACAGCAAATAATATCCCTGATGGCTATTCACCAATGTTGTTTAGTGCACCTAAAAAGAAGAAATAAGTTTTAATTAAAAGATTATATTGTACATAGAACCATTGTATAAATAAAGATTTAGATTGTCTATTTTTAATTTTTCATTCTGTTTTCATTTTATGTTTAATTGGTTCATTACCTCCCGTCTGGTTAACGGGAGGTTTTTCTTTTTAATTAAAAATAATATATTAAAACGTAACTTTTCAATGTACGATATCGTATAAGAGATATAAACCAATTAAAAATTAAACTATGCAAACAGCAAAATTTGTTATGGAAATCATGGTCAAAGACCCCGATACCAAAGGTAAGGTAACACTTGAAGTGTATAAAGCAGAAAGTGGAGGTATATTTGCAGTCGATTCAAGTTTTCTTGAGCAATTTGAACTAGGTGAAATTCTGATACTCAATCCCTTTGCAGATGTTGGAGGTATTGAAGATGATAATCTGGCACTTGTCATCAAATTACAAGAATAATCTTTTAATTAAAAGATAAAATAAACCCTTATGAATGTAACTTTATAAGGGTTTTTTTCGTATAAGTAGTATAAGAGAATCAGGGTGGAACTTGGGAGACGTAATCCAACTGTACCTATAAGTCTAACTTTAGAATCTTTCTAAATAGTACCCTTAGATATAATTAATTAATATCACTGTAACTTTCTTAACTCATTCAACGTATAAGAGACATAAACCAATTAAACTATAAGATAATGGCAAAACAAAAAATTCTTTACAGGAGTGTTATTGAGATTGAAGTTCTATCAGAAGAACCAATACCAGAAGGTATGTCACTCAATGACATTGAAGACGAATGCAACGAAGGTTCATTCTCTGGTGTGCATGAGTACAAAATAACAAATGAGAAACTTGTTGGTATGGATGCTGTTAAAGCAACACAGTTACAAGGTAGTTCAATTGACTTCTTCCAGATGGATGAAGAAGGAAACGAATTGAATGAGTTTGGAGAATCAGATGATGATGATGAAGAATAATCATTTTTAATTAAAAATAGTTTAAAAACCGTGTAACCTTTATACGGTTTTTTTCGTATAAGTAGTATAAGAAGAAAGGAGGTTCGTGGCACACCAACACGCAGAGGGTAGACTCCAACCAACCTTTATATCTAAGTTTAGATTGATTCTAAATTATAATAGGTTATCTAATAAATTATTATTACCTTTGTCATCTTAAATTAAAAGTATATGACAAAGGAAGAACGAAAAGAAAAAAAGAAAGTGTGGGATAAAAATTATAAGAATAACCATAAAAAAGAAGTAAAACAGCGTCAAAAACAATGGTATGATGACAATAAAGATAATGTAAAACAATATCAAAAAGACAATAAAGATAAAATAAATAAAAGAAGAAAACAATATCAGAAAGACAATAAAGAAGAATTAAAGACAAAAAGAAAAAAATATATAGATGCTAATATAGATAAAATAAGAAAATATGCTAAAGATTATAGAGCAGTTACTAAAGAAGAACGAAAAAAATATGATATGATAAGTAGAATTAAAAAAAGATATGGAATTACACCAGAACAATATACTGAATTGTTTAATAAACAAGAAGGTAAATGCGCAATATGTGGTAAACATCAAACAGAATTTAAAAAAGCATTATGTGTTGATCATAACCATATAACTGGTAAAATAAGAGGTCTATTATGTTATAAATGTAATACTGGAATTGGAAATCTTAATGATAATATTATATTATTACAAAATGCAATAAATTATATAAAAGACAATGATTAAATTGTAACTTTTGAATTGGTTTGTTCGTATAAGGACTATAAACCAATTAAATCAAATATTATGGAATTTACCACTATTGCGAATGCAAAAAAACAAACTGGCTTTGCTTATTTAGGCAAAATAAATACCAGTTCAAAACTAATCAGAAATCTTAAAGTAGGTCATTATACTTACTCATTGAATCTAAGTCCAGCTAACACAAGCGGATATAATACTTGTCCTTATTCAACCCCAGAATGCCGTTTAGGATGTTTAGCAACTTCAGGCAGAAGTGCAATTGAGTTCTTTTCAGGTAAACATATAATCAAAAATTGTAGGATTAATAAAACTAAATTGTTTTACGAAAATGAAACTTTCTTCATGCAATGGTTAATTGCAGACCTGAAATTATTGCAAATTAAAGCAAAAAAAGATGGTTTCTTTATCAGTGCAAGGTTAAACACAATATCGGATATTGATTGGAGTAATATATTCGTTAATAATCTGAATATCTTTGAAATATTCCCTGAAATTCAATTTTATGATTATACTAAGAATTTTAATAAATTCGAATATAAACCTTTGAATTATCATTTAACATTTTCACATACTGGCAGAAATGCAAATGTTTGTCAATCATTACTTGAACATGGCTACAACGTTGCGGTAGTTTTCAATGTGAAACATGAGGCTGATTTACCAAAATACTTTATGAATCACGTTGTTATTAATGGAGATGAAACGGATTTTAGACCAAATGACCCTAAAGGTTGTGTAGTTGGCTTGAAATGGAAAAGAATAGGTGATCGTAAGGCAGAAAAGAAAATATTAAAAAGTTGCTTTGTCATTGACCCGATAACAGATAAACGTTGTAGCAATGTACAAGTAACTGAAAATATAAATGAATTGGTAATGGTTTAATTGGTTTTTTACTATTACTTTAAACCCCTGTTAGTTTGTAACTTTACAGGGGTTTTTTACGTATAAGAACTATATAATAGTAATCATTTAATAATAACTAATAAATATCAACTAACAAAAAGTAATCATTTAATATCAACTAATAAATAGAAATTATGACAAACAATAATATAAAAGAAAATTTTATGACAATTGTAAATAAAAAAATTACAAATGCATTTATCGGCAAGAGAATCATTTCAGCAGGTTATATGACTGATAAAGAAATGACTCAGTTGGGTTGGAGAAAACGAACATTGATTATTAAGTTTGAAGATAATACTATAATGTACGCAAGTAACGACAATGAGGGCAATGAGGCAGGTGTATTGTACACAAGCATTGAAGGGTTTGAAATAATACCAACAATATAGTAATAACTTTTAATTAAAACTAATAAATAGAAACTATGAAACAACTAATTGAAGATTATAAAAAGAAAATTGAAACTCTTGCAAATGATTTAAGATTGTACAAGAGTACTGGCAGTATCAATGACATTAAGAAAGTTGAACGTCTGACAACTAAACTCTTTGAGTATAGAGCATTCGTTATAGACCTTGAACGCATTGAACGCAATGTACAACCAGATGAAACACCACAACTTATAAGTCGTATTGATTTCACAACTTTAAGAACTCAGAAGAAAACTCTTATTGAAATCATTGACGACATGGAGAAAAAGAATGCTGAATATTATAAAAATGAGACAAGTGATTTATCTGGCATACTCAATCTTATTGATGCCATACAAGATTATGCTGTTGATGTGGTTGGTTTAAATCCAATTGATGTATTTGATTTCGAATTCGAAGAAAGCCGTGAAGATGTGGTTAAATCAAATAAATCAGATTTATTGGATAATGAAGAACTTTATGTTAAAGATATCATTGCCCGTAAAAAACAAGGTATTGATTGTACGGAAGAAGAAAGTGCAGAAATTAAAGGATATCTCAGAGAACTTAAAATGCCAGATGAACAACATTTGATTGGAGATATACAATCATTATTCCCACAAGAATACGGTGAATATCTGGATGAGATTTAATCATTGTACTAAAAGATATTGTACTAAAAGATATTGTACATAAAAATAATATTGTGACTGCCAGTATATTAAAACTCTTTATAAGTATTTAAAGTATTTATTATAAAGAGTTTTTTTATGGGATTAAGTCAAGATATCCTAAAACAATATTGTTTATATCTAAAAAACGTTAAATATAAGGGTATTATCCAAGATGTCAAATTAGAGCATTGTACAGATATTGACGACAATAATATTAACGAAGGTGACCATTATATCATACTAAGACTAATCAGAATCAGAAAGCCAATGAGAAATAAAGGATTTGGCAGCATTGTACTGGATGACATAATTAATTTTACTAGTAATTATAATGTACGTTTAATATTATATGTCAGTGAAAAATATGGTTCTAAGTTAACAGGATTGTACAAATTCTATGAGAAACATGGATTTGTTAAAGTTATTAATGATGTCGATCATAAAATGATTTATAAAAACGAACGAATCTAGTTTTTTTTAAACGTGTTTTTTAATAAAAACTATTATATAAATGTACGTTTTAATAAAAAACGAACGAATCTAGTTTTTTTTAAACGTGTTTTTTAATTAAAATCATTATATAAATGTACGTTTTAATAAAAAACGAACGAATCTAGTTTTTTTTAAACGTGTTTTTTAATAAAAACTATTGTACATGTAAAATAAATGATTATATTTGTAACTTAAATGTATGATTGTACGTATAAGTATTTATAAGAAATGTTTTTTGAATTTCTGATGATGACAGTGAGCAAGTCAAGACATTATAAGAGCGTTGATAATGTACATCAGACATCTGGTTAATCTCGACTGGATGAGAAAAGACTCACAAAAGAAGAATACTCGTTCCTTGAGAAAGAAAGATAAGTCTTCCCTTCTGCGCAAACCTGCAGAAGGTTATAAATATAAACTTTAATAAAACATTCTTTAACATAGTCTAATGATCACCAGAAATCAAATGAAAATGCATAATTAGTTTGATAGATGGCTGGAGATCAGGTTGTATGTGAAATGATATCTAAAACGCATATATCTGGGAGTTCGATTCTCTCTTAGGCTGCAAGAAAACCAACCGTAAACCTAATGCTCCAGTCTCAACGAGATTGGGTGTGAGCATCGGGGTTTTTTCATTTATAATCTAAATATTGTAACTTTTTCTACTGATTTTACGTATAATAACTAATAAAAGTAACTAATAAAAGTAACATTAAGTAGTAATATTTAAAAGTAATTATTATGACGAAAAACACAAAAACCAACTGGTCAACTCCAAAAACAAACATAATCGCAGCAGCAAATGACTTACGTAAATGTCTGGCTTCAGGATATAAGGCACGTCTTATAAGGATTATGAATGAAGACTGTCAGTTTCCCATTCTATTAGATAAGAATAAATTATCCCATGATTTTCGAAACTATGAATTCTCTTATGGTACTGTCACAACTAAAGCAGAAATCATTGCTAATAATTCAATGTCAGATTTCGAGAAAGAATTATCATTAAACTATAAAGCATGTTATGGCTCGGAAGAATCAGTAAAGAAATATTACACTACAGGAATATTATCTGAGGATAATTTCAGAGGCATAGGTAAATCTCATCTGGTTAAAATATCTGATATGATAGACTTTTTAAATAAAAGTACTGATAAAAAAAATATCGACTATGTAAAACTCTGGCTGTATTATATTGATGAGACTGACGACAGACATTTCTATGACTATTTTAAATTAAAAAGTGTACAGGAAAGAACTGCAAAAATATTTAAACATAAACTCTATGCGGTAGAAATGTGCGGGAAAGATGAGGAGATAGTTAAAGAGAAAATAGGAATAAGAATATTAATGGTTTTAATTAAAATAGTTATATCACCTTTAAAATATATCCCCACTAAAAGTACTCATCAAATGCCAGATTATAAATGGGTCACTTATAGAATAGGTGACGTGACAAACGGCTACTCAATAGATATCCATATACCAAAGAAATTTTCGTTTAGAAAATAAGATTAAATGATGATATTTAAAAATAACATTTAAAAAGTAATATTTAAAAATGATATTTAAAAATAACATTTAAAGATATCTCTCCCCAGCACTTAATTCTAAAGTGCAACACATTCCAAAGTGTTAAAAATCAATTCCCCTGTATGACTGGTAATCATGCAGGGTTTTTTCTTTGTGACAATATAAATTAAAAAACGACACAACGACATATATTTTTTTAATTAAAAACTTGCTTTAAAGTAATTTTATATTGTACAGACTAAAAAAATTATTGTTATTAATAATGTAACTTTTTTAGAAATTATACGTATAAATAATATAACATCATATCTTAGTCACAAACTAAGAATTGTAATCCGACTGTACCTTATTGTACAAGTTTAGAATGATTCTAAATAAGACTACATGTTGAAATAAACCCTATAACTAAAGTTTTCGTTTGACATTAAAACCCCTATAGGAAAAAATCTTTTAAGCAATGTCCAGAAAAAAACTTTAAGCAATGTCCAGAAAAAAACTTTAAGCAATGTACGTTTATTAATGTACACTATTGAAAAGTTCTATTGTACGAACATGGTCTGAGTGTCCATGTTCTATTGTACGACACTACACAATAAACTATATTGTCCACAACCTAATAAACTATATTGTCCACAACAGGATAAACTATATTCTGTTTCTGAAACGCACTGAAAATAGTGCTATATGGAAACTAATAATGAGACTTTTTATAAAATATTATAAAATCGAAAAATCCGGGTGTAGAAAGTTTGATAGTGATGCGTTACGCATGGGCACTACCTTTTTGCCTGTTTTTGCCAATATTTCCACTAAAAACCCTTTTAATATTAAAATGATATTATTAAGATATATTACTCAATGTATAACTATTTGATAATCAATGATTATATTTTAATTTAAAAAGTACATAAAAAACCTATTAAAACATAATTATAGTGTAAAGAATGTATGATTATAGTTCACGTAAACGATAACCATCAATAAAACCTCTTTTCATATGTTTCGTACAGTCTTCAAACCAACCATATTTACGAGCAATATTATAAGCATTTTTATCTTTCTTTCTCCATTCGGCAGGTCTTTCACACATTAAAGCACTTTCGAGACATTTTTCTTCAGTCCATTTTCTTTTACTAGAACTAATTCTTTTTATCATATGAGAACAACATTCTTTTAACCAATTATATTTTCGAGCAATCTTATATATTTTATTTGATTTGGTTCTAAAATCATATTTTGTTGTATATTTTAACGTTTCTTGTTTACATTCTTCAATTGTCCAGACTTTCTTAACAGGAGTTATAAAATATAAAGATATCTCATTTAACCAACCATGTTTTCTTGCTGAATTATAAGCACCGCCATATTTCTTTCTAAATTCAGCATATGTGTTACACAATAATGCTTTTGTTATACAGAGTTCTTTAGTCCAATATAAATTTAAGTCCTGTCTATTAAGTGGTTTAATATGAGAATATATTTCTTCAAGCCAACCATGTTTTCTTGCTGAATTATAAGCACCTTTACTATAATGATTAAAATCGCTTCTCCTATCGTATTTTAAACCTTCTGCCAAACATTTTTCTTTTGTCCAATATAATATATCTCCACCAATACCACCTGTTTTAACTTTATTTAGAATAATCCAGTTATGTTTTTTATATTCTTCTACAAATTTATCTTCTAAAAATACTGCTTCTTTTACTTTAATATAACCAGTTAATTGTTTATGTATTGGTATAAATCCTGTTTCATTTTTATAATGTGTTACAGTATTATCAAATCTAGTTCTTCTGTCTTTTTCTCTTCTTTGTAAATCATAAGTGATACCAACATAAACATGATTATCAGGAAATTCATAACAATATACACATTTATGATACCTATTACCTAACATAATCATATGAGAACATATTTCATCCAAGAAACCATTTATATACGCATGTTGATAAGCATTTCTATTACCCATTCTAAAATCTCTTTTAGTTTGATATTTCAAAGCCTCTTGTTGACATATTTCTTTTGTCCATTGTATCATTTTGCAAAGATACTATTAATATTTATATTTACAAATAATTATTTATAAACATTATAATGTAAACAATTTTGTTTACTTTTGTAGTTGAGACAGACTCTAAAAATTACTCCTTATATGTAGTAAATAGGTAACAATTATATGTAATAAAATATAATATACTCATTCTGTAACCTTTTTATATGTTATCACGTATAATAATCATAAAATAACAGAGAAATGAAACAAGATTTATTAATATATGATAAAGAATATCATTTATGGCGCAGAGGTAAATATTTAGGTATTGCAACATATATAAATGACCTTAATATTGGTAATGCTTTTATTATGGTTGGACTAAACGACACTAATGAAATTACCAATGTTGTATTTATGCCTGATGAATGGCAATTTGTTTAAAAAGAATAGTTTTTAATTAAAAACATATTTAAACTATATTATTCTGTAACTTTTTAATATGATTTAACGTATAAGAGAGACAAAGAAATTAAATAAAGAAAGTTATGAGTAAATATAAAAGAGTAAAAGTATTCAATACTTGCATGATGCCAGAAGCAATACAAGAGTTAGTGTATAAGAAGTCTGATGATCGTGACAACAGGGGTGATAAATTTGAATTTTATGTTTATGACGAGCAGTACCCGCCAGACGAGCATCCAGAGGGCGGTGAGATAATCAACGTTGATAAGAGTTGTGGTTATGTAACCAAACGTGGGGTTGATCTTATTTCTGACTGGCTTATGGATAATGGAGCGAAACTACATGAAGAAGTTATTATAGAACTATAATCGTCCACAAAAAAATTAAATAAAGAAAATAATAAAGAAATTAAATAAAGAAAATAATAAAGAAATTAAATAAAGAAATTAAATAAAGAAAA
>Ga0182021_10001515_pt1 | contig 26786 bp, 30 predicted proteins | sample 612E3MmetaG_FD_120493 | JGI IMG/M metagenome (GOLD analysis project Ga0182021, IMG submission 120493) | Permafrost microbial communities from Stordalen Mire, Sweden - 612E3M metaG (Illumina Assembly) | ecosystem: Environmental > Terrestrial > Soil > Wetlands > Permafrost | place: Sweden...
AGATGTTTAATGGAAAATTACGGCTTAAACCCAACAGATGCGATTCCTGAACTAAAAAAGCGACATGCAGATGGATTTTGCAATTATGGAGTCAATGAACAAAGCTGTTGCGAGATGGTTTGTTTCGAGCCGGCTAGAATAAAGCGTTCAGTTATTAGAAGGGCTTATGAGGTTTCCTCGCTTATGCTACGAATAGATGAGTTATTGATAGCTAAGGAGATTCCAAAGTTCCACAAAAAATAAGTCGTTAAAAAACAGATAATCAAATTAATCGGGAACATTAATCCTTCAAAAACCATTTTACGCTTTGTTTAACTGGGCATAATGTAGTAAACGAATGCGCCTAAAACAATGCTTATCAACCAAAGAGCAACTGTGATTCGCATCCATTTCTTAGTTGGTTGAGGTAAATCATTGAACAGATACATTGCTGTCAAAGCCACAGGGGGAACACCAATCACGGAATGGATTATTTGTAAAATTGAGAAGGAGGAAAAAAAGCTGTTACTCGGTGTAATATAATAAATAAATAATGCTGGAAACATGACGAAAAATATTGATATCAGGGTAAGAATAGTTGCTCCACCCATGACCCATCGGTGAAGTTGAAGAGATTCTTTACTTTTAAGTCGGGCATAGCCTATCCCGATGATAGCCAACCCAAGAGCTACGAACATTAAAGATATGGATTCTTGCACTAGAAACGAGTTCATATAATTAAAACTCGCGCCTGTGTTCATGCTCATAACTTGGTTCGCCTCAAGAAAATTAAACTGATATTGTGATATACTCCTTTGTGACTGTCCTAAGACAGTCACAGACTGGTGGACCAAAGCAGTTAGCAGTTGATAAAATTGAAACCTTTTTGAAAAGCTCTATTCAAATAGACTTAGGATAGCAAATAATTTGCTTATTAATAAATTTAATAAGTTACTGTAAAATCGGTTTTGATTGCTCGACCAAACTGATCTATAATTGTTAAAAAGGGAACAACAGAAACAAAAGAGATTGATTGTGATTATTCTTCTTCGTGTTGTTTTCCTTCTTAAATCAGCCTACGAACTTTATGACCCCCTTTTCGCCCAATTTCACTATAGAATTCTGAACCATGGGTCTCAGCAGTTTTTTTCCACCCATTCGACCAGCTTCCTCAACAGTTATTTTTCCTCGTTTTCGGTCATTTTCTGACACTGCAAACTTCCTCCTAAAGTTATTCAAAAATAAAATAATATGCAAAATCGGCTAAAGTTACTCTTTCTCATGGATTTTCCCTTCATTGATGAGCTCACGAACTCTATGCTACTCATCTTTGGTGCCTATTTCTTCATGAAAGACTCGCCGATGTGTCTGAGCGGTTCTTCGCACACCCTTCTAACCGCCTTTCCTTTCGGCTTCAGTCACGATCATTGTTCTTTTTCGCTTTTCGTTGGCGTTGTATCCACTAAAAAAAACACTTACGGCCAAACCATTAACAGTTAGTAAAAGTCTGGAAACAGCTCATAAAAATATGTGATTGCGGCAATCCAGCAACATTACCAAAAGTTCAGTTAGAATCTGACTTTTCATTAGAGTTTGCTTTATCAGTAGGCTCAGTTTTTTGTTTGCGTTTAGGTAACTTTTGCAAATACGGAAATAGTATTGATGCTCTTGCTCGAATAATATTTCTTGTTTCAAGCGTAGCCCGAGATTTTGTAATCATCTTTTCTAGTTCTATTCTGTTTTCTTCAAGTTTTTCATTGAATTCTCTATCAGAGATCTTTCCTTCAGACTTTAATCTGTGCACTTCTTCTATTGACGCAGATATCTTGGCAAATTGGTCGTCAAGCTCAGTTTCTTTAAATGCTTCAGAATCAGGCAGTTTTAGCCTTACATAGCGGAATAAAAGAGGCACTTGAGCCATAATTGAGATGAAAGCTACGCCAAAGACCATAGTATTTATCGTATGTAAGTCTGTTTTAGAAATTACCGCGGAAGTTGTGATTGTGGCTGCAAGTGCTATTGAAAGAGCACCCCTTACACCGCCAAGCATCGCGACGTTGGCCCAGACTATTGACATTTTCCCACCTATCTTCCTGAAAATTGCAAATATTGGATACACAGTGGCGGCTCTAGCCACAGTAACGGCTGCAAAAGCTGCTACGATGATAACAAGTGACTGTGGAAAAGATGTAATGATGTTTGCTTGGAACCCAATAAGAAGAAAGGCTACTGAGTTACCTAAAAAGGCGGCTAACTGCCAAAAGATAGTCACCGCTTCTCGTGTTGCTGGTTCCATTGCAGTTTTAATCGTATTGTTACCAAAGTATAATCCTGCAACGGCTACAGCAATGAGTCCAGATGCGCCGAATCCCAAAGCGAGCGCATAAGAGCCGTAAACGACTACTATTGTTAAAATGGTTTCAGCGACTCTATCCTCAATTAAGCTCGAAAGGACTTCTCCAGTGAATGCAACAACCAACCCAATTAAGACACCAGCGCCAAGGGTGAATCCAAAACTCAGAAATGACCCCACAACCGTTATTCGTTGTAATCCTACAGACGACAGTATAATGGTAAAAATGATTATTGCGGTTGCATCGTTGAATGCTGCCTCGGTATCTAGGAGCGTTGACAGTTTAGACGGAACTTTTACTCGTCTGAATACCTCTAAAACGGTCACAACATCTGTCGGAGCTATTAGTGCAGCAAACAGAAATGAAACATATGGGGATAGACCGACCACTTTCCATAAGATCAATCCGCCCACTGTTGTCGCTATCAAGACCCCAATGGTTGCTAGCGCTAATGACGGTTTAATTACCGCCTTCAGGTCGCTTCCCCGAATGTGAATCATTGCTTCAAATATCAGGGGAGGAACAATTAACCCCACGAAGAGACCACCGCTGCCTCCCTGAATTAACTGATTGTAAATTGATTGTATTTGTAAAGATATGTTCTGCATAGTAGCCTGAAGTGGACCGCCATGAAAAGAAAGCAAAGCTACAATTATGCTGATCAAGACGCCAGTGAAAACCAAAACCAAAGTGTAAGGCAGCTTAATCCGTATGGAGATAAGCGCAGCTATGAAAGTCAAAAGCAAGAATCCCGATATGATGAGTTCTAAGCTTGCCATTGGCTATTCACCTAATTGCTGCGAGATTGAATGATATTTTTCATTAGGCTCTAATCAATCTCTCGCAGTTATTTCAAGCTATAATCCTACTAAAGTATCAATATAGCGCTAACGATAATACTTTAACCCCCCCCCCCCCCAATCTAAGAACCGATGTATATTTATGATCACTATATCACAATAAACGATTAACTCGCTGCTCGTTGTCCATTCGATAACTTGTGACTGTACTAAGCAACCCACACAAGTTTAAACCTTAAATTTTTCTGAAATATATTTGGATAAACCGTTTTAAATTGGAATTTGTCCATTTCGGTCATCTAATTTTAGATGATCCTAAGCAAAGCAGGTTAACATTATGTCACAACCTATTCCTCCTTCGGCAATAGATTGGAATAATCTCTTCAATTTAGCTGCTTCCATAGCAATAATAGCTACCGCTATTGTAATGGCGGCAATGGTTTACTTTGTGATAAAATACCGCCAAAAGAAAGGGCATACAAAATTCATTCAAAAAATTGGTCCATCTAAAAGTCGAGCCAGAGATGCCTTGATTTTTGCTGCAATCTCAATAATACTTTTGCTTAGTCTAACTATAGCTTCATACAGACTGACCCCTAATGCGCGGTTTCCACCGCCTGTCTCAGAGAGTTTAGTTGTAAAAGTAACTGCTTACCAATGGGCTTTTAGGTTTGATTACCCCAACGGGGTAAATACCACTGGAATTTGCTATGTTCCCGCTAATAAAAGTATAATTTTCAATGTAACAAGCATCGACGTCATGCATGGTTTTGGGCTAACGGACTTCAGAGTAAAAATAGAAGCCATACCTGGCAGATACAACGTTATTGGAATAACGACTCCTTCGTTAGACGGAAACAGCGAATTAAACTATACTATCCGATGCTATGAATACTGCGGAGTTGGGCATATGGACATGGCTGCATCTCTGTTCGTTTTGGATCCAACCGCTTTTAACACTTGGCTCAACAACCAAACAACTATAAACGCAACAGCTGCGGGAGGATAAACAATTGTACGGTGAATTCTCAATCAAGGAGTGGTTAACCACCACTAACCACAAACGAGTAGGAATACTTTACATTGTTACAGCTGTATTTTTCCTAATTGTGGCAGGCTCATTTGGCATGCTTATGAGAACCCAGCTTGCCACGCCAAACGAAAACTTTCTCAATCCATTCACATATGGACAAATCGTAACCTTACATGGACTTTTAATGATACTTTGGGTTCTCACGCCTCTTGGAGCTGGACTAGCAAACTATATTGTGCCACTCCAGATAGGCGCAAAAGACTTGGCGTTTCCACGTTTAAACGCTACAAGCTACTGGACATACCTTTTCAGCGGCTTGCTCCTTGTCGGCACAGTATTTCTTCCTGGAGGTGGAGCAAATACTGGCTGGACACTTTACGCGCCTCTAAACACTATACAGTTCTCACCTCAATCGGGAGCAACGCTTGCCGCGTTGGCATTGGCATTATTCGCTGTCTCAGTCACAATGTCCTCGATCAACTTTATCACAACCATTGTGAAGCATCGAGCAAAAGGCATAACGTGGACACGCCTACCTGTCTTTACGTGGTCTATACTGATGACAATGGCACTTGCGCTCTTTGCATTTCCACCACTAGCATCAGGTCTGCTTCTTCTAACAACTGACAGAATTCTGGGAACCGTCTTCTTCAGTTCTACGCAAGGAGGCAGCATTTTGTGGGAAGAGCTTTTCTGGTTTTTCGGTCACCCCGAAGTTTACATTGTTGTGTTTCCTGCCTTAGGCATTATCGCTGAAGTCTTCATGACATTCGCCAAGAAACAACTTTTTGCAAAAAAAATCTTCATAATAGAATTTGCAGCAGTGACCTTTCTGAGCTTAGGTGTCTGGATGCATCATATGTTCACAACTGGAGTAGACTACAATACCTTGCAGGTTTTTTCCTTTACAACATTGGCTATATCCGTTCCCTTCGAAGGGCTAGTTCTTGGCTTAGTGCTGACGCTCTATAAAGGCCACATAAAACTGACCGCTCCAATGCTGTATTGTTTGGCTGCAATATTCACAGTTACCCTAGGTGGCGTCACTGGAGTCTTGCAAGCCTTCCCAGTTTTAGACTACGCTTTCAACGGGTCATACTGGATTGTAGGCCACTTTCACTACGTTATGGCTGGAACCACACTGTTCGCTCTTATAGCGGGTCTCTATTACTGGTGGCCAAAAATGACAAAAAGAAAATACAACGAAACCTTCGCCAAAATCACTTTTGCATTTTCTTTCATCGGATTTAACGTTCTATATTTTCCTTATTTCTTCCTTGTGGATATGCCTCGAAGAATATCAACCTACACTGCAAGCACTGGATGGGCATCGTTGAATTTTGATTCAACAGTTGGCGCTTTTGTTTTTGGACCAGCCATATTGCTAACTCTACTGAATCTTATTCTGAGCTATAGAAAAAATGACGCCTGTGAATCCAACCCGTGGGAGGCAAAAGAGATGGAGTGGACAGGCAATTACAGCGGATTAACCCCAGAACCTCAAAATGTAGACATAACCAACGCCGAGCGCATCGTTACTGGCTCGCAGTCCGTCCCTGAAAAATCAGAGATACCCAATAACGGTGATTTAATATGAAAGAAGATGTACAAACTGAAGAAAACAAATCTAGCTTCGTTCCGCTAATAATTGCCGCAGGAGTCGCAGTGCTACTGCTGGGACTTGCGATTTATATTCCGCTTATCGTAGCTGGTTTAGTTATCATTACAGCGGCATTGTTCAAATTATTCAAGGACGGCGCTTCAGAAAAATACGCCGAACGCAAACAAATCGAAGAAGAGAAATACCCCCTTGAATCGGTTAGTAAGGAGAAACTTGGCTTATGGATTTTTCTAGCTTCGGAAATCTTGATTTTCGGATCTCTCATCACCGCCTACCTATACGTCCGAATAAGTAGCGGTTCATGGCCCGTTGCCACTCAAACGCATAACGTGATTCTCGGAATGACGAACACTATTATTTTGCTCACAAGCAGCTTGACAATGATTCTTGGACTTTACTCGATAAGATTAGGCAATGTGAAGGGATTAAAAATCTGTTTAGGCAGTACCTTTGCACTAGGCTTAGCATTTCTCGGCATAAAACTCGGAATTGAATGGCCCGCTCTTATCAGCAGCGGCTTCACCATCAACAGCGGTTTGCCAGCGTCCTCATATTTTGTTTTAACTGGTCTACATGCCGTTCATGTCGCTGTGGGGTTAGTGGCTGTTGGATACCTCATGTTTAGAGCATCCATGGGCGGATTCACCAGCTCAAAGCATGTTGCAGTCGAAAACATCGGCCTGTACTGGCACTTCGTAGACATCGTTTGGATGTTTCTTTTTCCGCTCTTCTATTTAATTTAGGTGAAAAAAGAATGCCTGGAATTAAACTCTACATTGGAATCTGGCTTGGACTTGTAATAGCAACCGTGATGGAAGTTGTAGTGCGATCTTTGCCAGGGGGAGCCTCGCTGATTGTGCTGGTAATAAGTTTAATTGCCTCAGCAAAAGCTGTTGTAATAGCTCTTTACTATCAGCATCTGCGTTATGACGGAATCAGACTCTCAGCGTTACCCATAGCAGCAGTTATAGGTATAGTTTTTCTGGCGGTTTCCGCAGCAATGACCATCACCATGGGGATGTAAAGTACAATGCGTAAATCATATTTACCGCTCATCGCGGTCATTTTGCTCGCAGCAACCTTCTACTGTGCAACCATGGTTGTGCTGGTCTTCAACCTTCAACCTCCGCTGACATCAACTTCTAATGTCTCAGGCAAGACCCCAACTGTAAACATCTTGCTTTATGAAGGAGAGATAACTGGGAGCCTGTATGGCTTTGGTAACTCATCAACCACATTAACTTCGCCGGGACCCACGCTGAAATTCAACACCAAAGATATTGTTAACATAACAGTGGTCAACGTTGGGAAGATGCCTCACGCTTTCGCAATAACCAACGCGGCAAAAACAGGAGCTAAAGTCCTTTTTGGAGCAGAAATTGGCTCCGCTTCGAATCCGCTTCCACCAGGCCAACGAGAATCAGTAATTTTCGCGCCTAACACAGCTGGCTCATCATTCTACTACATCTGTCCTGTTCCAGGGCACGCTGAATCTGGAATGTATGGTTCAATCATAATAACGGGTGGATAAAAATCACACATATTTATAGCAATACGAAAATAAAAATTGGCAATTACTTAGAGCTAACGAAACCCAAAGTTACACTGCTGAACTTGCTTGTAGGTATTACCTGTTTTATTATAGCGGCATTTCCTGCAGTAAACTGGTTTAAGTTCGCCATGTTCTTTGTTGTGGGTTACTTAGCTGCAGGCGGCTGCGGTGTTTTAAACAGCGCATATGACCAAGACATTGATAGGTTGATGACTCGCACTTCAAGGAGAGCAATTCCCACAGGACATGTGTCACAAAATATGGCAGTAGTTTTCGGGGTGGCGATGATTGCCGCAAGTTTTGCTTTAGCCCTCAGCTTCTTTAACCCGTTAACCGCTTTAATGATTGGTCTTGGAACAGCCTTTTACTTATTCATATATACCGTTTGGCTCAAACGCACCAGCCCATGGAATGTCGTAATAGGTGGCTTAGCTGGCTGTTTCGCTGGACTTTCAGGCTGGACAGCCGCTGTGAATACACTAAGTCTAATGCCCCTGCTTGTTGCAATGCTCGATTTTCTTTGGACCCCAGGGCACCTTTGGGGGCTTGCCATCAAAAAAATTAAGGAGTACAAAAATGCTGAAATTCCAATGCTGCCTGTTAAAATCGGCATAAGTAGAGCATCAAAGGTTGTCTTGCTGCTAAATGTTTTGACAGTTGCTTCCTCTTTTCTATTTCCGTTATTGCAACTAGCAGGCTCAGTTTACTTGTTCTTTGCTCTGATAGCTGGAGCTGCGTTTCTTTTTCAAAATCGGGGATTGTTATTTTCTGCTTCTGAAGTGACTGGGTTAAAAGTGTTTGTTGCTTCAATGCCCTACTTAGCGTGCTTGATGGTTGGACTTTTGGTGGACAAACTTTTCTTTTTAGCCCAACTATAAGCTTTATAAAGTCATCTTACAGGAACTTTCTTTAGGGTAACTATTGGAATTTTAGAAATCTCGTTCAACACAATTTGTAATAGTTGAGACTTTGCAACTGGATATTTGCTTGCGCCGTTTAATTACCGAATCTATTTTTTCTAATCTATCTGTCCACCCGATATTTCGGTAAATTTCTTGTTTTACTTCCAAAGGAACAACAGCTATTTTGACGCCCGTAACATTCACGTATTCAGGTGTAAATTCAAGTTTGTCGCCCCAATCCCAATCGTTGATTTTATATTGCATATCGCCGTGCACCTTGATTTTTACGCAATCAAGGAAAAAATCGAAGTAGTAGCTTCGCAAGTAAATTGAGTGTTCGATACCGTTAATTTTAGCGTTTCGCGTAAGTTTGGTGGTTTGGAAATCTATTTCTTCAGGATTGTATTGTTTTATTGCTGAATAGACTTTTTCTGCGCCTTCTTTGCTTGTAACAATCTCGACGCAGTCCGGTTGCACTTGCACTGTTTCTATGGCTTCTCCAAGTTCCCCACCCAAAGCCCATTCAACATGTTCATCCTCAAGTATTTTGTTCAATAACAACAAAACATTAAGGTAGACTGGATCAACAAAAGACACAACTTTGGTCAACTGTTTCTTTATTTTGTCAATATCTGTTTTGTACATATATCAAGACACAGCAAGAGAAGTGTTTTTTTGAAGTTAGGATGCAATCAAACAAGCTGCGGAACGATTTAAGTTTTTTCTGAAATCTGCACTGCCGATCAAAAATTCTTGAATAAAACTAAAAAGGAAAAAATTTTGTTTTATTAAACTAGTGACCCAGGGCTAGCTAAATATTTCTTTATGCCATCAGCCGCCAAGTAAGCCATCATTCCCGCTACGTGAGTTCCCGCAGTTGTATTATCGCCGAAGGTTTCAAGTATTTCACCTGCCGCAAAAAGATTCTGCATATCCCAGCATTGGCACCACTTGTTGAAGACGGAAGTTGCAGGGTTAGAGCCCATTCTGGCTCCGCCTCTTGTGTGTGCTTGGTAGTCGTCCATGTGGAAGTCTTGGATACCGTTACCCGGAATTGTCGTAACATTTGTGCAGCCCATTTTGGTCATTATGTCAGCATATTTCTGAAGTACAAATTTAGCGGACTTAAGCTCGTTAGATCCGTAGTCCATGGTGACTCTGGGCAGAGGATCGCCGTAGACATCATTGTAATGAGGATCAAGATCTATATACATACTTTTTTCGGGAATTTGGGGTCCTTCAAAAATAGTAGAAATGAGTGTCTGTTTTGTAGGCAATTTGATGTCTTTTTGGGTTGCTTTCCAAGCACTGCCAAAATTGGCAGGACCTGGTTCTAGAAACGTAAAGTTGTTGGGTCCCGAGCCGGGGTAATTTCCAAGGTAAATAGGACCACCACCTATGAAACCAAGACCAGTATGGTCAAAGTTGTCATCAGCAAAGTCATTCATCACATATCCACCGCCCCATCCGTTGCCCGCACAGTAAGCGTTTGCGCCAATGTTTATAGTTCCAAGTGTAGTGCCTAAGGATGCATCTCCAAGTTCTGTTGGGGCTCTTCCCAAAGATCCAGTTTGGGTTACAGGATTATAGTTTGTGCCTATGCCTGAAGTCATCATCATTCTTATCAGGTTAAAACCCCAAAGTGCGTTATACACGACCTTTGCTGGTTGAACATGTACATTTCCTGACGCGTCATAATACCTAACACCTGTAGCCATTCTGCCGGTTGAATCTGTATCTATCCGAAAAATTGTTGAAAAGGTCCTTAAGTCAAAATTTCCCGAATTAACTGCTGCAGGAATAGTAGTGACATGTGAACTACCTTTTGCACCCACTTCGCATGGAAAGTTACAAGCACCTGCGCACCAGCCACAATAAATACATGCGTTTCTCGAGATGCCATATTGATTTGTGTAGCCTGAGGATATCAAAGCACTTGGTGCAGGGACAGGGTGATAACCCAAGCTTACTGCTGTATCATGGAATAATTTTCCAACTGGAGTGATTGGGTGAGGTGCGGTAGGATAAGTTATGCCTGGTTCGAACGGGTCTTGGTTGGTGCCTGAAATTCCCATTGCTTTTTCCCACTCTGCATAATATGGGGCGGCGTCGTCGTATGTGATTGGCCAATCTTCCAAGTCATGATCTGACGGAAGCACTGATGCACCGTACTTGTTAATTGTGTTTGAATAAGCTTGAAATGCCCATGGACCTATTCGTCCCATTGCGCCAGCATAATGTGCACCCATTCCGCCAACACCATAACCCATAGATATGACTTGAACGTCTTTGGTGTATCTTCTAACAGGTAATGCAAATTGGTTACTGTTGTTTCTCATTGTGAATGTTGCTTTTGAGCATGGAAAATCGAACTTGCGATTAACCATAATGGCATATTCATCAAACTTGTTTCCAACTGCCCAATCTACAGAATAATCCCAAAATGGGCCTCTTTCTAAACCTACGACCTTATTACCTGCTCTCGAAAGCTCAGCTGCCACTGGTCCGCCGCAATGACCTAAGCCTAAAATAACAACGTCTACTTGTGGGTGATTTATTGGACTTGACATTTAAACTCCTCCTGATTTTTGCAGATCAGCAAGACTTTTGGGAGTTAATCTTACTGGGTGATCCAGAACCATTTCTTGCATCGGTGTGTACCCTTCAGGTGCTCCACCATTTGTCCCGTTAAATCCATTGAGTTTCCATGAGACCAAACCGATGTTTCCGCCGTATATGGGGTCCGCAAAAAAACCTTCCATGACTAAATTGTGCATTTCGCTAAAAAATTCCTTTGGAGTCGGACCAGTAAAATTAGTTGGTTTGTTATTCCAGAGATCTGTTAGAACTTGGGTTCGCTGTGCATTGGTCAAGATGGCAAAAGGATTTCCGTATGCACTTTTAGCATAGTCATCGAGGAAGCTAAGTCCATTTCTCCAGAATTCACGTAAATTTATGGGGTATTGATAGCCAGTACCTGCTGTTATACGAGCGGGAGCGCTTCCTTGACTATAAGTTATGCTCCCTATAGTTATGGAGCCTGTTTGATTAGGTTGAATAAAAGGACCCTGCATATACATTTTTGAATTGTTCCCGTATTCGCTGGCTAATCGTCTATCGATGAAGTAGACCACACCAGCTTCTTTTGCGCCCGGACCATTTTGGTCTGTCGGTATCATTGTTTCCGCGACAGCTTCGACAATGGTTTGCTCGGTCCCGTTCAAAGTCAAGAAGGCTTGTTGACCACCCTCGGTTCCTTGGCTTTGCAACTGATTAACCTTGCTATTAGAATTCTCTAAAAGAGGAATTTCAATTGCGCTTGCAACTCCAACACCAATGGCAGCTGCGGCGCCAACTTTAATAAATTCACGCCTATTCATTGGCACAAAAAAACCTCAAATAAACTGATTCTCAAAAAGCAATTTAAGCCTATGTTGTTGCGTATAATATGTAACAAAAAGCGCCTGGGCAATCAACCGATTCTAAAGGGCAATTTGATTTCTGGCTTGAATTAACTTTGGAAAAATGGATTTTTAAAGTTTCAACCAAAGCAAAATACCCATAATTAAACCGTAAATCGCCAAGGCCTCTGCTAACGCCACAATCAAGAAGCTTCTAAAGAACGTGTCAGGCTTCTCAGCTAAAGCACTGATTGCCGCGCTGCCAGCAGCGGATATTGCGAGACCGGCACCTAACGCGGATAATCCAATGGCTAGTCCTGCCCCGATTGCGATGCCCAATCTATCGTATGGTCCAGCAGTTGTTGTAGTTGTAGTCGCTTGAACGGTAGAAATTGTGAATGCAGCTGCTACTCCGACAAGAGGCAGAAGTGCCAGTGGAAGCAAAAAGAACAAAATTAGAAGTTTATGTTTCAAACTGACCTAGCTCCACTTAAAACAACTCATGCCTAAGTATTAACTTTTTTTCTTATTCGATTTGATTCTTTGTCTTTTTGGGCGAGTTCAACTGCTGTTCCGATTTTTTGGGCTTCGTCTCTGATTAAATTAGTTTCTTGCTGGATATTTTTTATCTCTGATTCAGCTATTCGTTCGATATTTATGTTAAAATCAATGTAGTCTTTTTCTAACTTTTCTTTTTTTGCCATAAATTTCGCTTCTCTGTGTTTATTTAATGACCATCACGGGGCAAGGAGCGTATTCAATAACTCTTTCCGCAACGCTTCCGATGAGGATTCTCTCCGCACCTCTTAGCCCATACGTCCCCATTACAATTAGGTCCATGCTTAATCCTTTAGCTATATGTACAATCTGTTCGAAGGGTCTTCCTTTGGCAAGTATGGAAGCTGCTTTAACGCCTTCTTTTTCTGCTACTCCCAGAATATAATTGATGTATCGTTGTCCATCTTTCTTTAGCTCCCGTTCAACATCTTCGCGCTCTGTTACTTTTGAAATTTGGTTAAGAACAATTTCATCCATAACGTAAACAACCATAATTTGGGCACCAAGCATTTTAGCAATGCTTATACCATATTCTGCTGCCCGCAGGCTATAATCTGAGCCATCGGTTGGAATCAAAATCTTTTGGGTATTTTTGAAGTTTAAACTCATTCTATCGAATGCTCCTTAATCATGTGTTTAATTCGTTTAGTTCGAACAAACTCTTCAAGATCTTTTTCTTCCAAAACAAGTTCAATCTTCTTGGTAATATTTCGATACATTGGAATAAGTACGTGATTTAAGGCGTTTACTCTGCGCTGAGTCCTTTTGACATCGTTAGCAATCTGAAACGCCGCGCCTTCAGCTCTAGCTAAATCAGCGATTAACTTTAGCACACTGTAAAATTGTTTAAACGCTTTATCTAGTTCCGCGTTTGTGTTGGCAAAACCGTAATCTGGCTTTACGTCAGATTCACTTTGAAACTTAACAATTGGAATTGTCACGCCCATAATGCTTCGGAAGTCTAAGAGAAAACCAGCTTCATAACTTGAGCCTAAAGCTACGTTGGCAATAGTTTCTGAACCTTTAGCCATATTTGCTTCCTTTAGGCTTTGGTAAGCTTTGGCAAGAGCTTCAGATAAATCGCCTCTGATTCGTTCAGAGTCATAAATGGTATTTCTTAATTCACGGAGCAAAATGTCACGTTTGCGTTCAAGCACCTCACGCCCAGACTCTGCTAAATTTAGAGTTTTTTTTGTTTGTATTAGATTAATTCTTGTTGGGCTAATATTCTCAAGAGACATACTCTTACTCTATCTCCGTAATAATTTTTGGAAAGTACTTCTTGATGTATTCAGGATGTATTCTTGTGAGTTCTTCATCTGGAAAAATTGACAGGGTATCCCAAGCAATTGAAAGCGTCTGCTCAATTGACCTATTTTCGTTTCTGCCTTGATTAATAAGTGTCCGCTCGAAACGCTCACCAAACCGCAAGTAATCTTTATCTCTACTGCCTAATCCTTCTTCGCCGATAATTGTAACCAGAGATTTTACAGCAGTGTATTGTGCATAAGCTGAGTATAATTGGCTTGCAACATCAGCATGGTCGTCTCGTGTGTGTTCTTTGCCTATGCCATCTTTCATTAGCCTAGACAGACTTGTTGCAATATTGATGGGGGGGTAAATGCTCTGTTTTTCGAGGGAGCGAGATAAAACAATTTGCCCTTCTGTTATGTAGCCTGTTAGATCAGGAATAGGATGGGTAATGTCGTCATTTGGCATGGTTAAAATGGGCATTTGGGTAATTGAGCCATTCTTACCAGCGATTCTGCCTGCGCGCTCATACAAGCTTGCAAGATCACTGTACATGTAACCTGGATACCCCTTTCTGCTGGGCACTTCCTCCATTGAAGCGCTAACCTCACGGAGAGCTTCACAGTAATTAGTCATATCTGTCAAAACCACAAGTACATGCGACTCCTGTTCAAACGCCAAATACTCTGCCAAAGTCAAACCAGCTCTGGGAGTGATGATTCGCTCCACAGGTGGGTCTTCAGCTAAGTTAAGAAACATCGCCACATTTTTTATTGCGCCCGTTTCCTCGAAGCTTTTTTGGAAAAAAGCAGCATCATCATGTTCAAGCCCCATTCCAATGAAAACAATGTAGAATTCTTCGCCACCACCTCGAATCTGCGCTTGCCTTACAATTTGAGCAGCAAGCTGATTGTGAGCTAAACCTGGTCCGCTAAAAATTGGAAGTTTTTGCCCTCTTACAAGACTGGTTAACCCGTCAATTGCTGATATGCCCGTTTGGATGAAATCCCTTGGATATTCACGTGCAGTTGGATTCAAAGGTAAACCATTCACATCATGTCTCTCTTCGGTGAAAAATTTTGGGTGTCCGTCAATTGGTTCGCCGAAACTATTCATTATGCGCCCAAGCATCTCTGTTGATACAGGTACTTCTAGCGGTTTTCCGAGAAATCGAGTACGCGTTTCGGAAGGCGACATACCTGTTGTACCTTCAAAGACTTGTACAGTTACGGCTTTTTGAGTAACTTCAATAACTTTGCCGAGCCTTGTTTCACCATTCGGCATTTTAACCGATACAAGTTCATCGTAGCCCACTTCTCGAACGTTCTCTACAACAATTATCGGACCAGAAATTGAAGCTACGCCTTTATACTCTAATCCAGTTCCCGTCATACGCTTTACCTCAAACTTGCCTCCAAGCTTTCAAAATACTGTTGCATCCTTTTTTCCAAATCATCTAGTTGCTCGATTTTATCGTTTGGCACTGAAGTTTTCATGCGCATTATCTCTTCTGTCATAGGCATCTGAGTAATTTTGAAGATTGGTACCCCCTTGTTTACAACACGCTCAGCTGACCTGTGGAAATCCAAAATTATTTTTAGCATTTTGAACTGTTTTTGAGAAGAGCAGTAAGTATCTACTGAATCTAAAGCGTTCTGTTGCAGGAAAGCTATGCGAATTATTCGGGCTGTCTCTAAAATTAAGCGCTGTCGATCAGGCAAAGCTTCTGGACCAACCAGCTTAACAATGTTTTTTAAATCGTCTTCAGCTTGCAGTAAACGCATAGCCTCTTCTCGATAGCTATTCCATTCTTTATCAACTTTATCATGCCACCAGCTTGCTAATTCGCCAATGTAGCCACTGTAACTTTGAATCCAATTAATCGCTGGATAATGCCTAGCATCTGCCAATTCAGAGTCTAGTGCCCAGAAAACCCGTGTGAAACGCTTTGTATGCTGAGTTACGGGTTCAGAAAAATCGCCGCCAGGAGGTGAAACTGCTCCAATCGCGCAAATTGAGCCAACCCTTTTTTCTGCACCTAAAGCTTCAACAACGCCTGTCCGCTCGTAAAATTCTGCAAGTCGTGATGGTAAGTAGCTTGGGAAGCCTTCTTCGGCAGGCATTTCTTCAAGTCTTCCTGAGACTTCTCTTAGTGCTTCTGCCCACCTGCTTGTGGAATCTGCCATCAAAGCAACTGCGTAGCCCATATCTCGGTAGTATTCAGCAATGGTTATGCCCGTGTAGATGCTGGCTTCTCGCGCGGAGACAGGCATGTTGCTTGTGTTCGCAATAAGTATAGTTCGCTCCATAAGCGGGTGTCCAGTTGTAGGATCAACGAGTTTGGGAAAGCTAGTCAACACATCCACCATTTCGTTGCCTCGTTCGCCACAGCCCACATAAATTACTAAGTTCGCATCTGACCATTTTGCGAGTTGCTGCTGAGTGATAGTTTTGCCTGTGCCAAAGCCGCCTGGGATAGCAGCACTTCCACCTTTAGCTATTGGAAAGAACGTGTCAATTACACGTTGCCCTGTGATTAAAGGAGCAGAAGCTGGAAGCCTTCGGCTGTGAGGTCTAGGCTTTCTTACAGGCCATTTCTGAAGCATTGATAGTTCGGTTTTTGAGCCGTTTGATTCCAATGTGGCAATTGCCTCTGTGATGGTGTAGTCGCCTTGCGGCTCAATTTGAACTAATTTACCCTGCAGGGAAGGCGGTACCATTATGCGGTGTTCCACTAGTTCGGTTTCTGATACAGTTCCGATGATGTCACCGCTTGCAAGCTTATCGCCAACCTTTGCCTTAGGGGTAAAAGCCCATTTTTTATCCCTTGAAAGATAGGGTACACCGTGCACTTGCTTGATATATGCCCCAGTAATCGTTCTCAGCACCTCTAAGGGCCTTTGGATCCCATCAAAAACGTTCCCCACTAAGCCCGGAGCCAACTCTACCGAAAGTGGATTTCCAGTACCGATTACAGGTTCATTAAGTTTTAACCCAGAAGTATTCTGATAAACTTGAATAGTTGCTCGTTCGCCATCTAAACGAATAATTTCGCCAATTAAACCCTCTCCACCAACTTCAACCAGTTCATGCATAACAGCTTGCGCCATGCCTTTGGCTTCGACAACTGGTCCTGCAACTCGGATTACGCTGCCTTTAACAGACATTTTCTATGCTTCACCTTCAAATAGTATTTTCGCTATTGCAACACGCAAAGTAGGCTTGAGTTCTTGCAGCCGATTATCTATGGTGCTGTCGTAGGCTATTTTGCCGTCTGCAGTTTGAAGTTTGCAGCCGCCGATGAATTCTTCAGTTTCTTCTGACAAAGTGAGTTCACAACGCAGCTGCTTGGATAAACGATTTAGAACATCTGGTGTTAACCAAGTCTTGTCTTTGGCGTTTACCTGTATAACAAGGTTTTTTCGGTCAATACGCTTAGCCACTTGCTCAATTAGCTTAAGCAGGTAATCAGTATAAACTTTAGTCGTTGTAAAATCCTTAAGTTCAGCAAGGGCTGTATCAAAAGCCCTATCAACCAAATCTTCTTTTGTTTGAAGAAGTCGATTCCTGATTTCCACTTCAGTTACGGAAGCGATTTTTCTCCGCTCATTTTCCGCTTTTATTTTCGCCTGATTTAGGATAGCTTGATAGTTTTGGTCAGCTTGTTCTTTTGCCGATTTCAAGGCTTCTTTGGCTTGGTTTTCAGCTTCCAAGATTATGGCTTGCGCTTCTTTTTGTATGTCATCTAAAACTTCGTTTGTAATCGCTAAGAGACCATCTTTGATGCTCATTTTAAGTCGCCTTTATAGTTTTACGCCTAAGGTTTTGCTGATGAGATCAGACATTCGTTTTTCGCTTGTTTTCCCTCTGCTTCCCGGTATCTCCACGATTAGGGGGTTTCTTTGTTCTCGGCGAACTTGATCTATTGTCTCATGAAGTTTCGGTTGAGTGGAGAATTCTTCGCTTATAATTATGATTGCCAAATCACTGCGCTCAAGCGCGTTGTTTAGGGCTTGCGATGCCTCAGCAACTGAAGTTACCTCAGTACCTTCAACGCCAACAAGCCGAAAACCAGTAGTCATGTCGCTATCGCCGATAACAAAACCAAGCATTCTGTTCGCCTAATGAACTTTAAATTCAGTACCTAATAAAGTGCGATGTTACAACCGCTGACTTCGGGAATAAAATGAAGCCCCCCTCCGAATGCCATTGTCGCAATATGTTAATTTGGCACTCTTCAAGGTAGATATCTAAGAATTCGTTATCACTTCAGAGTTTTTTCCTTGCTTGCGATGTAATTATACGCATCTTGTGCTGTCACGTTAAATTTATGTGGGATGGTCATATTCGCGTCTCTTGTAAATTAGCGTATAATAATCTAATTATTTATCGCTAAATATCACCATAAGGCTCTTAAATTTTAGCTCAAAAAATTAACCTTTAAATGCTTAGTTTAACCACCTTTTGTTAGGATACTATGCTCCGACCAGAGCGAATGACTTTTACTTCAATCATTTGTGTCAGAAAAGATGTTGAATCTGTACTGGAAGCGTTAAGTAGCTTCGGGGAATTTCATGTAGAAGAGGCAGTTGAAGACAACGTAAGCCTACGCGAATACAGCCCGAGTATCCAGAAGGCTGAGGATTCCCTCTCAAACGTTAACGACTTAACTAAACAGCTTTGTCAAGAAAAAACAGGTTTTCTTGACGTTTTCAGAATAACACAGATTACCAAAATGCAAGTAACGACGGAAAATTGGCAAGATCTCCTTGAAACCACCAGCCAACAAATCTTGACACTGAAAAAAGAAGTTGATGAGCTCAACACGTCTCTATCGATTCTCCAAGAAAAAACTGCTCAACTCAACCACCTCAAAGACATGTTGACAACGATAGAGAATATGGGAGGCGACCTTGCAGCCATGGAAGAACTAAAGCTAATCCGTATAACCATTGCAGCCGTTCCACACAAAAACCTCGATGGACTCAAAACGGCGCTGGCCAACTTCCCGATAATTCTGCATCGCTGCTACTTAGCCAAGAACGTTAATTTTGTGTGTTTAGCTATGCCAAGCAAATATCGTTACGAAATTGAACGAATCCTCAAGATACATCATGCAGGCATCTTTGAAATCCCGCAGAATTTACCACACAACGCAACTGAAGCCCTCAGTGAAGTTAACAATCAAATAAAAGGAAGTATCCAGAAAGAAAATACAGTTACGGATACCCTAAATAAGTTAGGTAAAAAAAACAATAGCAAACTTGCGTCATGGCATGAAATCACGGAAAACATTCTCACTTCACTTCAAACAAAAAGAAAAATCCTTGAATCTGGACGGCTTGCAACTGTCAAAGGGTTTGTGCCAACGAAAAAGTTCCATACACTCACAAAAAAAATTCGTGGAATGCTTGGAGAAAAAGTTTTAGTGCTAAAAAACGAGGTGGAACCTGAAGACCCGCCCACAAAGGTTAGCCATAGCAGATTTGTTTCACCTTTTGAAGAACTAACTAAGCTTTATGGCGTACCTCATTACGACGAGGTTGATCCGACGCCAATTATGGCCATTACTTTTCCGCTTATTTTCGGCTTAATGTTCGGCGATATTGGACACGGCTTAATCCTTTTAGTAGGTGGATTAACTCTTGGGAAGTTGATTAAGAAAAATCAAGCGATAAAAAATATATGCTGGATTTTAGCCGCCTGCGGCATAGGTGCAATGGTTGCAGGAGCATTGTACGGTGAATTCTTTGGAATAGAGCTTTTTCATCCTTTGTGGTTTAGTCCTTTTAGCCCTCTTACCAACGTATTCTTGTTTCTGATTTTCAGCCTATTTGTTGGAATAGTACAAATTATGAGCGGTTTAGCATTAGAAATGGTTAACTTCCTTTTTAGACGGAACTATGCAGACGCCGTTTTAACTTCATTGCCTAAAATGGCGTTTTATGCTGGCGCAGTAATTCTTGTGGCGATCTATCAGTTGAATTTTGCAGCTTGGTTTAGCGGTCCAATTTTACTTGTGATTGTGCCCTTTGGTGTTTTGGTTTTTGCCAAGCCCACGTTTGGGGCCCTTCAGAGTTTTTCTCTGCTTGCCGTTGAAGCGCAAAATAAAAAGACCTCGTTTGGTCAGAGGCTGTTTGAAAGTGGAGATTTAGTGACACGTTTGCTCAGCAACACTATTTCTTATTCGCGAATTCTTGCTTTGCTTATGGCTCATTGGGCATTAATTCTTGTAACTTACACTGTGGCTGGCTTGATAGGTACGGGTTCGCTTTTAGGTTTGGTAATTAGCGGCATAATAATTGTTGGGGGAAACATGTTTGTGCTTGCGCTTGAAGGATTAATCGTTTTTATTCATACCTTAAGATTGCATTTCTACGAGTGGTTTAGCAAGTTCTACCAAGGCAATGGAACAGAGTTCAAAGCGTTTAAGCGAAACTTTGTGTATACCGAAGTTGTTCTTCAGAAAAAGCAGGTTTAAAATAATAGTTGACGCTGAATTTCGTCAGCTTTGATTTCTCCTTCCAAACCTGAGCTCACTGCGGTTAGATTATGGACTTCAACTTCTTTCTGTGTCAGGAAAGCAAGCGCTGCACCAATAGAGAAACTTTCAGAAATTATGCTTGCTTTAGCATGTTGCAGAAGCGACATTTTGAAAGCTTTTTCAGCACCCGCAACTGTTTCCTCTGGATTTTGGACTCTAAGAAAAAAACTCGAATAAGGGCTCTTCAGAGCAACTTTGAAGGCTGATTCAAAATCGACCGCTGTGACGATTTCCTCAACGGTTTCACCAAAAATCTTAAAATTGTTATGAGGCACTGCCAATCTGAGCCAATTAGAATCGTAGTTTAGATTTTTTCCCCTCAAAAGCGTCAACAACGTGAAGCTATCGTTTTCCATGCTTGCATAAAAATACGCATAAGGCTTCTCTTTTTGTGAAAGACTTTCGAAACTTTTGCATAGCTCTTCGTGAAATACCTTGTCAAGAAGCACATCTAAGCATGCAGTTGTGCCATCTTCTTCATAACTTTGCAGCCCCATGCTCAGAGCCAACGCGTACTTCGTGCGCTTTAGGACGTTGACTGCTTGCTTTATTGTCTGGGCTTTCGCTGCTTCCTCAATGACTGCTCGATTTTTAAGGTAATCTTCTGCGGTAAGGTAGAGCATGGCTATTTTTCGCTCAGCACTCAGTTGGGCGTTGATTGCTTTAATTAGCGTCTTTACGTTTTCAACCTCAAACCTATAGAGGTACATTAGAAGATATTTCGAGGCATGCTTGGGTGAGTTTTTAATTACCTTTAGAATAGTTTCAATGAGGTTTTCATGGAACGCTCTTTCGAGTTTGCGGCTTGTAAGAGGCAAAGGCACTTTGGCTATTTGTTCTTGGTAAACAGTATCTCGGAGCTGCACTGTGAATTCTTGGAGATTTTTGCTTTCTGTTAGCGTTTTAATTTTTGCTTCGCCGAGCAGTTTACTTCTTTCCGCTCCGAGTTTAGCTAAAACTTGCGCATAATGTGTTGTCTGCATCAAGGTTTGGTTTCCTCAAGCACTGCCTTCACGACAGCTGATGATGCTCGGTCCATGCGTTTTTCTGCTTTTGCTTTTAGTTTCTCTGCGGCACCTTGGTTTGCTTTCAGTTGATCATCACTGTTGCGGTTGGCTTCCTGAATTGTGCTATCGTAGAGCAGCTGACCTTCTTCTTCCGCGTAAGTTTTGCTGTTTGCAATTAACTTTTCAGCTTCCTGATGTGATAGGTCGGTTAATTTTTTAGCTTTGTTCGTGGCTTCGCTCTGAATCTGCCCGGCTTTGGCGTCTATCTTTTTCAGTTCGTTCCAAACTTTCTCCATTAGTCCACAAGTATACTAGTCTTAGTGTGGTTTCTAAAGTTTTTTGTGCGCTAAAATAACAACTATTTAAGGAAAAAATATATTATTTCTTTTCAGAAAGTGGCTTAATCTTAATACATATTCTTGTTTCATTGTAGCTTTTTTGGATGGAATTGGGAAAAGGCATTTAAAAAAGGTCATATAAGCTAGTTGAAAAGCTGGACGATTAAGTAATGGTGAAGAAAGAAGAAGAGAATCCGAAGCTGAATATTGAAAAATTGAAGAAGATCGACTTGGGTTTTGACTATCATTCTTCAAGGTTCTTTGTTCTTCTTTTCTCAGCGATTTATGCCATTGCTATAACGCTCTTCTGCATAGAATACAAGATTATTCCTGGACCTGAATTTCTGGTTTTAGGCATCTTATTCTACGCTGCATATAATCAGCGAACTTGGCGTGCGTTAAAGGATTGGCTTCCCTTCGTCACGGTATTTATTTCCTATGAAATCATGTATAGCGTAGTGGGAAGTATCGACACGGATATTCTTCATGCTGGACCCCGTAATTTGGATATCCAAATGTTCGGGAAGATTCCGACTTTGATTCTTCAGCAGAATTTTAGGTTTCCGGTTTTAGATTACATGGGAGCTGTTTTCTATGGAATATATTTCTTTGTTCCAACCATCTTTGCTTTTGTTCTTTGGAGAAAAAGTCCAAAAAACTATTGGAGATACATCGTGGCCTTTGGCGTATTAACCTACGCTGCATTGTTAACCTTCCTCTTTTACCCCGTTGCACCCCCATGGTTCCAGTTTAACTCGGCCTTTAACCCTGCATATACAGGACCACAAGTAATCAGAGTCTTAACTGGATCAGTGGATGTTAACCTGGGTCTTCCTGTTTACAAGACACTATTTGATTTTCTAAGCCCCAACATCTTTGCCGCCTTCCCCAGTATGCATTCAGCTATGCCTTGGCTGGTTTTCCTTTTTGCCTTCAAAATTTGGAAGTGGAAAGCACTTCCAGTAGCAATTATTCCAGTTGGAACGTGGTTCAGCGCAATCTACCTCGGCGAACACTATTTCGTTGACGTTCTAGGAGGAATAGCTTATGCCACCATCGCATTCGTTGCAGTAGAGAAAATTTTGCCATTACTATCAGCGCGAGTTACGTTTTTAAGAAAACACATTCCAAATTAAAAGTTACTAACATCTAAAGGCCTAACTCTTCAAAAAAACCGTGACAATAATGGAGATTTGTTGATTTCTATGAGTTTTAATAAAGCTATAACAATATTTTTTGACTCTTTATATTAAATTGAAGTGAATTATTGTTTTTCCATCATTTTTTCGACACGATATTCTACTATGAAGGATTATTACGTTTTCGGAATAACCCTTTAAAAATGCACTGCGTGCTACGTTCGATACAATAGCGAGAGATGGTGGATATAATTGTCTGTTCGCGTTCCTAAAAAGAAACCGGCCAACCATAATTTGCCTTTAATTAAATGCACTTTGTGTGGAGCCAAGATTATGTTACTGCCCAACGTTAAACTTATGAGCGAAGCAATTGAAGCACACGTTGAAAAACATAAGCACAAAATAAAGGATCTTACGGAAGCTGAATCAGAAGGCTTACGTGAGAACTTGATAGCTCAGGTATTAGATAATGCTAGTAAAAGCAAAAAAAAGTAACTTTTTGTATTGCAAAAAAACATTTTCTTAAAAATTAAGGAAAAAAAACATTGAGTTTAGCGGAGGTTTACTCTTTCTTTTGGCCGCCCTGTCCCTTCCACATTTCTTGCATTCTCATCGGCATCTTTGACATAGTTTCCTTAGCTAAATCCATCAGTTCTTCATTTACTTCAACCTCAACTGTCAACTTCAATTTACCTTTCTTTTCAGCCATTTCAGTCATGGAACCACCTCCTAAACCTGCTTAATTGTTTGGGAAATAAGTTAGCGAGAATATGAACCGCTTGCAGGCCAGTCACATCCAAATTAACCTCAATACGATAATGAAATTTTCCAAGACGTTTAGACTTAGTTTTATAATCGCCAATCGCCCCTGCTTCCTTAAACTTATGTAACTGCTGATTCACTAACACCGTAATAGCCGTCGGCGCCAGAGGCTCAAAAGTAAAGGCTACTCTTAAAAGAACCCTAACAGCACTGTCAATAAGCGATTCAGAAATTGATTCTCCCTGCGTCATTTTACTTCCTTCAAAACATAGTTCGCTCCCGTTTAAACAGACAAGAACTTAATTAAAAAGTAACAACACGATTTTTTTAAGGTTGTGTGACTGTCATTATACAACAACAAGGCGACTTAATGTGGCGTTTGAAGATTTGAATTACCAAATTTATGCGTGCAAAAAATGCAGGCTCTGGCAGGGAGCAAAACATGGAGTAACTGGAGAAGGCCCAATTAATGCTAAGATTATGTTGATAGGCCAGAATCCTGGAGCAGACGAGGACGAAACAGGTAGACCCTTCATCGGAAGAGCAGGAAAATTTTTAACCAAGATTTTAGCAGAGAACGGTATTAAACGAGAAGACGTTTTCATAACAAACATAGTTAAGCATGTTTCTCCAAAGAACAGAAAACCCTACCCAGACGAGGTAGCAGCGTGTTTGCCTTACTTAAAGACCCAAATCAGTTTTATTAAACCAAAAATCATCGTTTTGTTAGGTGCATCTGCAAAAGAGACGCCAAGGTTAGAGGGCATAGAATACATACAAATTGTTCATCCTTCAGCAGCCATGCGCTTCACAAAGATGAGAGAAACGTTTATTCAGCAAATTGCTGAACTGGCAAAACGAACATCCACAATTAATGATTAAGGCAAGATAACAGGTTAAAAAAGACATTGTTTTTTGTTTGAAACTTTTATATATTGCTGACGCTAATTCAATGATTGAGTTTCATGGCTGAAGTTTGTTCAACGTGCGGGCTTCCTAAGGACTTATGCGTTTGTGGAGAAATAGAGAAAGAGCAACAGAGAATTCGCGTTCGACTTGAAACAAGGAAATTTGGCAGGCCCACTACTGTTATCGACGGTATGGAAGATAAAAATATTAACTTAGCAAATATTGCTCAAAAACTAAAAACGTATTGTGCATGTGGCGGAACCAGCAAAAATGGCCAAATAATGTTGCAAGGGGATCATCGAGATAGAATACGCGAATTCTTGATCAAAATGGGTTATCCAACAGAAAACATCGAAGTCCAATAAACGCAAGTCAAATCACATCGGCGCTATCTTTATGAAAAAACTAGATGACATTCGCGAAGTATTCAAGTCCGTTAAACATGGTAAACCTACCCAGATTTTCTGTCCAAGATGTTGTAGCCCAAAAATGCATTTAACAAGCAGTCTAGCCGTATGGTTAACACCTAAACAATATTACTGTGAAGAATGCGGTTACGTTGGAATTGTTGTTATGGAACTTGAAAAAGAAGAAACTGATGCTTGAAAAGAAAAAGGGTTTCTAATCGGGCAGTTCAAGATTTAACTGTTTTTTAAGTGTCTTATAGCGGTTACGTACAGTTACTTCTGTAACACCAGCAGCTTCAGCAATGTCTTTTTGGGTTTTTTTCTCGCCATTCTGCAAACAAGCAATGTAGAGAGCAGCAGCAGCTAAACCCATCGGATCTTTTCCTGCAGCAGCACGTTTACGCCTTGCTTCTCTAAGAATTTGAATGGCTGCACCCTGAGTTTTCCCTGAAATTCCAGTTTTTTCAGCAATTTTTGAAACGTATGTCAATGGATCAGCGATAGGCATGTGTACATCAAGTTCTCGTAACAATAGCCTGTAGCATCTTGCAACATCTTTTTTATCAACTAGACTTGCTTCAGCAATTTCTCTTAGTGTTCGCGGTGTTCCGCTTGCTCGGCAAGCTGCATATAACGCAGCAGCAGCGATTGCGGCAATTGACCTTCCTCGAACCAACCCTTTGTCTAAAGCTTTTCGGTAAACTACAGCGGCTTTTTCCTTGATTGGTGGTGGAATGTAAACTTTATCAGAAAGGCGGTCGAGTTCTGCCATTGCTTGGGCAAGGTTTCGGTCAACAGATGAATGTACTCGACTTCGTATTTGCCATTTCCTCAAACGCCACATTTGCAGCCTTGTTGACAGTGGCAGTTTTCTTCCGAAAGCGTCTCGATCTACTTGACTAATTGCTGTTGATAACCCTTTGTCATGAACAGAGTAGGATGTGGGAACACCAACTCGACTTCTTGACGCTTTCTCTTCTTGAGTGAATGCGCGCCATTCTGGTCCTTTATCCATCATTTGCTCATAGAGGACTAATCCGCAGTCTCCGCACACGGTTTCTCCCGTGTCATAATCGTGAACTAAGTTTTCGCTGCCGCATTCTGCACACTTATCAGATAAACGCTGTTGTGTTTTGGCTTCTTTTTTGCTCAATTTTTTCAACCTCAATTTTGATGTGCGTAGAACCGTCACCATTGGCCAATCTGGCTTAGAAAATAGTACATTCGGCCCGCGCAAACTAACCAAAGTTAGTATTTTGCTATTTAAGCTTTTTGGTTTAATAAACTTATTGCACAAGTAGATTAATAATCTTTGATCACGCAAAATTATTAGTAACGAAAATCAGGCAAAATCGTGTATATTTTACATGCTCATTTTCTTGAAGGTATGGGGAAAATAACAAAACTGCTGGCACGCATTTTTCTTGAAAGAGCTATGTTACAAGATTTTTTTTCTTGGAGCTTTCCGTCATAACGCATTTTCAGTTTTTTAAAAAAATATTTAACTAACCTACAAGTAAAATCGCAAAGATTGTGGGAACGCTTATTAGGAAAACAGACGCCCTTTAAAGTCTAGCAACGAACAAATTACAACGTTAAAGCCCGGTGGTGTAGTGGTCAAGCATAGAGGGCTTTGGACCCTCCGACGAGAGTTCGAATCTCTCCCGGGCTACTTTTCGCCCAGCTTGAGTTTATCCTTTTTTCAGGTTTGTTTTCGCAGATTTCTTTGAGCATTTGCTGCTTTAACTCTGAAGTCAGTTGATTAAGCTGGTGGTTTTCTATATCAGAGCGGTCGATTACGGTTCGGTTTGGTTCTCTCATTGCGTCGCGAGTTAAGATTTCTTCTGGGTTGAGTCCCCATGCACGGATTATTTCTTTGAGTGCGTCAAGTTTGTTTACTCTGGTTTTAGGTTTTATGCTAAGGCCAGACGCCATGTATATTCCTCTTAGGTATTCGATGCCTTTCATTTTTATGTCGTGATAAGTGCTTATTGTGTGGCCCATCATGTATTCGATGTAGTCGCGGTCTACCCCTAGAGAAGCCATTTGTGTACGGTAGAATTTGCGTATGCTGTGCGCGCGTAGATCGTAGCGCCTTCCAAGAGGATTGCTGGTCAATAATCCTGCTTCTATGTAGAGGTTATGAATTATGCCATAGAGACGCGCAGGTGTTATTGGACGCGAGTTTCTGCTGTGACCGTCTCGGATAAGTAGTGAATCATCTCGGAT
>Ga0182021_10001516_pt1 | contig 26774 bp, 31 predicted proteins | sample 612E3MmetaG_FD_120493 | JGI IMG/M metagenome (GOLD analysis project Ga0182021, IMG submission 120493) | Permafrost microbial communities from Stordalen Mire, Sweden - 612E3M metaG (Illumina Assembly) | ecosystem: Environmental > Terrestrial > Soil > Wetlands > Permafrost | place: Sweden...
AAAGAAAAACCTAAACACATACATCAAATTCTTCCAATTCACCTACAATAACGGAATTAAATGGCTACAAAAAGCACTACCCATAATCTTAAAAACATGAACACACAAAAGGATATGAGCGATTATTTATAATTCTTATATAGTTCACTTTTTAAATAATTGGACTACTCAAATTACCTTGATATTGTTATGTGGGTTTTAGCTTCCGTGGCGTATAATTGTTGATTTAGCAAGTGATAAACCTGATAAACCTGATAAAATTGGTTCTGGAGTTTCTAACGCTGAAATTACAAGAAAACTTAATGCAAAACGAAAGATTTGAATCTATTAAGAGATTATTAAAGACTTATGAAGGTTTCAGTCTAAATGGTAAGTGATTCCTTGTGGATTTACTGAATAAAAGAAATTAAATTTAATGAAGTTCATATTGTATATTAATAAAAAAAATTGGGTGATTCAAAAATGGTTTATGTGATTTCTATTGGTAAGGTTAAGAATTATGATGAATGGCTGCCTACATTTGCGGAGGATGGTCCTTTACTTAAGGCTAATGGTGGAGTGTCTGCTCGTGCTTTACAAGGTTTAGATGATCCTAACTTAATTGTTGTGATAAGTGAATGGGAGAATATGAATGATGCCAAAAAATTTGCTGAATCCGATGAATTACGAGCTCGAATGCAGGTAGGGGGAGTTATTGGAAAGCCTGAAATCTACTTTTTAGAAGAAAAATTAGTATTATTTTAATTTTCATTTTATATTTTTTTATTCAATTAATTTAGATTTTTATTTCCCTGATTTTCATTATACTCAAATTGTAGTTTACCCTCCTTCAGGGTACTAAAAAATTTGGTTTTTTTTCAACCCAGAGTTTCACTCTTAAAGTGGACTTTTACTAATTTCCGATTTCCCAGAGGGTAAAATATAATTATAAACTCATTTTAATGCTAGATCCAGTATTTCTTTCAAGTTTTTTATAATGAAATCTACAAAATTACTTAATTACTATTTAATATTCATTTTTATCAGATAACCAAAAAAATTAATTATTTTTTTTTAAAGTCTAGGTTATTCCTATTTACATAAAATAACTTTAAATATTCATTAATTCATATTAAAATGTATGAAAGTTGAGACTGAACAGAAAATCTTAACAGCAGCTTTAAAAGTTTTCTCTGAGAGGGGTTATATAGGTGCTAGAATTAAATTCATAGCCTTAGAATCAGGTTTTACAGAAATGACAATATTCCGGATATTTGATACTAAAGAAAACTTATTTAAAATGGTTTTGATTACAAACCAGGAAAGAGTTTTAAAAGAGTTTAATTCAGTGCTTTCGAATCATGATTACGAATCTCCTAATCAAAACTTGGCCACCATCATAAAACATTTGGTCACTTTGGTGGATCAAAACTTTGAATATGTGAACATATTAATTAAAGAAAGGAAAATGATTTCAGACTCGGTTATTAAAAGATTTATCAGTCATCTTACCCAGTATTTAGATAAATTATTTCCCGAAACCGATGTTGATCATCAAATAATAGCCTTCAACATATTAAGTTATCTTTACTTCATTATATTCGATAAACGTTTGGGTAACACCCTTGAAGACCGTGATAAAGCTGTGGAAGAATTCATAAAGTATATAAAAAAAAATTATAAACCTTAATCCTCTAAATTTAAACATTCATGTATAAACTAAGTTTTTAATGCTGATATTTTCCCTTTATCTATAATTTTATAGGATATATTTTCAGTTATGCATGTACTAATTCCTTAAAATCTATGGATTTTCGAGTTCCTTAATGCAGGCATGGGTGAATTTATTGGAAAGCCTTGAAATTTACTTTTTAGATGAAAAATTAGTATTATTTTAATTAAATTTTTTTTTCATTTAAAAATGAGTATATTATCCTTCTTCTTTTTGATTCTTTGCTTTCAGATAATTCTTTCTGATTTCATCTGCTAATTTTTTATCATCTATAATTATTGGCCCTTCATATCCGCAGTCGTAACATATCCATAAAGACCACATTACAGGATTAACCCATTTTATATTATTAGAACCACAGTTGGGACAGTATTTAGCTTCAATTTTCATTTAAACATCCACCTTTCCTTATATTTATATAATATAATAATAATTTCACCAAATTACATTTAAAACTACAAATTAAATTAATTAATTTTTTTTAGGAGTCATTTAATCCTATAATATTTTCTACATTAATTAATTCCCAAACGAAAGATTTCTCTTCAGTTAATAGGGATTCTAGTGATTCTCCAGGTGAATGGCCAGCGGCTAATATTTTTGATGACAAGTTTTATTATTGCTCATGTTGATGAAATATTTCTTAATTCTGTTTCTCGGTATTTTCAATAACTTCCTGTATATTGCCTTGTAATGTTACAAATTTCTAATCGGTTAAATTATCACTATATTTTTCTATTTCCACTTGCTACTTTAGGGTTATTACTTAATAGTTCCATTTTTTTTACCGTATTTAGTTGATAAAAAGTATAGGAACTTCCCGTCGAAAACATATAAAAATGGTGCAATATCAGGATATTCACCTTGAAAAGCGATTCTACATAGATTTTCACACTGATCAAATCATCATTTCTTTTTTATTTATTAATGGTATTTGTAGATATTCATAATTGCATCAACTCCTACTATTTAATATTAATTTTTGAAGTCTTTAATTTTTCTGTTCGAATTAATATCCAATAATTATATTAACATGCTTCTAGCAGAGTTTATGGGTATGAGAAGGATTAATTTAATTTAAAATATTGATTGAATAAAAGCATTAATTAGTTAAGTATTTAAAGTTAATTTAATCTAATTAAAGTTAAGTTTTATTTTAATGGGGAGGGATTTTGTTGGGGGATTCTGAGTTGTCTGGTAATTATATTAGCAAAGCTCGTCTTGAAACATTAGTGGATGGGATATTTGCCATTGCTATGACTTTACTGGTTTTTGATTTACCGATACCTCATTTTAATCCGCCGTTAACTAGTGTAATTTTCCAAAATTCTCTTTATAATCTTTTACCCATCATTATCTCCCTGATTTTAAGTTTCATTTTGTTGGCCGTGTTTTGGAGTATTCATCGCCGTATATTTATTCAGATAGAAATGACGAACAGCCCTTTGTTGTGGATAAATATTATATGGTTATTATTTATTGTTCTGGTTCCTTTCACCGCAATTTTAGAAGGGGAATACGGACGACAATTCATCCTAGCGAGAGTTATTTTCAATTTTAATATGATTGGAATAGCATTGTTTCTTTTCCTGAACTGTTACTACATTAATCATAGTGATTTAACCAATGAAAATGCAGACCATGCTAAATTAACCTCTAGTGAAAGATCTAGTTTACTATTTATAGTAATTGCCTTACTGGCATTGTCCCTTTGCTTCATAACCTCCCAGTGGAGTTTTGTATATATACTAATCATCCCTTTAGAGTTTTTAATAGATAAATTATCATAGAAAAAAAATGTAATCAACTTCTTCATGGAAAGTTATACGTCGACGTATACTTATTTTTTAAAATTGCAAATTAATAATAATTTATCTAGTCTATGATGCTGAGCTCCCATCTAAGATTTGAGATTAAAAAAAGAATCAGAAAACTAAAAACCCATTAAATTCCATCGGTTTTTGTATCATTGATTTATGAACTTAGATCTATCTAACTTTTAATCAATCCAGAAATAGATTAATAATGACATATCAAACCATGTTTAATATTTATCCCACTATTTTATCTGATAATATTATCTTAATTTTCCAATGAGTTAAATTAGTAAAAATTCAAGAATTAAATAAAATTTAATTAGATTTAAGTCTAATCTGGTCTAAAATATATCTTAACGCCGCGCTGCGGCTGCCGCTTGCTCTTTTTTTTCCTTGAGAGATTAATCCCTGTTTTTCTGCAAAATCATCCAAATAACGTATTTGAACTGGTGTTAGATAATTGGTCATTTTAACCAGCGTTGTATTATCATACTGTTCGCGGTGTTTTTTCAGTACTAGATCTATTATCTTTAATTTATCTATGACTTTCTTTGCATTAGCTTTGTCTAAATCCTCTAATTTAACATTTTGTAATTCTTCATAAACATCCTCTAATTGATCTATAGTAGAATCGTTAATTTTCCCTGTACTTAGTAATTCTTCAAGAACAATTGTTAATTCATCTTCAACATTATCTAATATTATTTTTTCAGATTCTTTCATAGTCATAATATTTTATTCCTTTTTTTTAATTTATCCATTTTAAGAAACAGCACAATCATTCAAAAAAAATAATTAAGTTATCCCTTGATTATTGCCATGATCTCTTTTATAGGTGATCCTTCACATTGATCTTTTAAACATTGTACTGCCTTTTTGACCTGGTACTTGAAAACTTCTTTATTTTCACATATTGCTAGGGATAGATCACCTCGCAATATTCGAAAGTTGCCATCTTTTCTGGATTTACCCATATTTGAAGGTAAGGTTCACAAAGAAAGCCATCTATGTAGATGAAACCAATTTTTCCCATTGTTCCATCATAAAAAAAGTTCTGCTCTTCAAATACAAATCCATTATATAATTTTACACCTGTCAAGTCCTGCCGATCCTGTAATTCTAAAAAGTTTTTCAAATCTTCAAATTTTAGTTCTTTTACCATTTTTGCTCACCAGACATTTTTTTTTCTAATTATTTTTTTCCTTAAAAGTATCTTAGAACAGTTTTAAAATAAAAAAAGAAAAAAAGAATAAATTTAATTTTTTATTCTTCTAATGGTATAGTATCTAAAATATCCCATCCACAGACGAAAAAGAAACCTTTTAATTCGATTTCGTCTTCTTCTGTTTTAGGATTTTTATTCTTCCTTTTAGACGGTGCTAAATAAAAGACTCCGCAACTTTACCTTTAGGTTTCCTGCCCAATTCTTTCCATTCTACATATCCGAGAACCTGAGTCGCTGACGCTTTTTGAAGTTTAATTAGTTTTTTATTCCTTTCACTAAAACGATCTAGACCAGGCCCGCAACTATTTAAAAGATTTTCAGCCGCATAAGGGTCTAAATCTAACATTTCAAGGGTAGATTTAACAATGCGGAATCTTTCGCCTTGTTTTAAACCATTCAAATCTATTATTGGTTTACTTCCAACAATTTTTATATCTTCTTTTGTTTCCATTTTTTTGCTCACCAAACATTTTTTTTAAGTATGATCAAATTCCTACACATACTGCTAAGTGCCTCATACTATATAAATCTATTGAGATATAATAATAAACTTTATAAAACATGCTTAAATAAAAACAGTATGGGAGGTTTTATTAGGTTTTCAAAATGCTCACCAAACATTTTACCTAATAAGACCTTCCACCCCCCCCCATTATTATAAAAAAAACCATACAAAACTAATTATTGTAATACTTTATTAATTATTAAAAAGATAGTTAAGTCGTTCTTTCTTGTAAAAGACAAATTATGAAGATATATAGGACAAATCAGTTATTATAGAGTTTAGGAAAGGAAGCAGAGGATTATATGACCTTTATTCTCTCGCTAGTTGCCCCTATTTAGCGATTTTTTTTCCCAATGGGTTTACGTTTTGCTCACTCGCTTGCACGCATTAATGATTTTTTGAGAAAAAACGCGTTAGTGATAGTTATTATCAGCTTCACATCATGAACGCAAATTAAAGGAAACCTCATGATCTGGTTACTCCAAAAATTTAATCAAGAATTAATTAGACAAGGATAAATTTAATTAACATTTACTTTTAGTTAATTTTTTAAGTAAAAGATTGATATAGCAAGCAAGGGTTTATCACCAGCTTGATATCATAAGCATAGATTAAAGAAACAGTCTAAATGGGAATTAGATTAATACGATATTAAAAATTATAATATTTTTTACTGGAGGTTTATTTTCATGAATAAGTCTAAAAGTCAAGATGTTTACATGCCTACTAAACGTCTTGAAACATTAGTTGATGGAATATTCGCTATAGCCATGACTTTACTAGTTTTAGGTTTAACTGTGCCACATATAAACGTTCCATTATCGAATACGGTAATTCAAGAATCATATTATACTCTTATACCTAATCTTTTTTCCTTTGTTTTAAGTTTTATCTTATTAGCAGCTTTCTGGAACCGTCATCATCGCATGTTCAATCAGATAAAAATGATAGACAGCAATCTACTGTGGATAAACATAATATGGCTTTTATTCATAGTTATGGTTCCATTTTCAGCATCCTCAATCGGCCAATACGGGGATTATACACTCCCCTGTGCCATTTTCAATCTTAACATGTTGTTAATAGGATTATTCCTTTATCTGAATATGAACTATGCTATTAAAAAAAATTTCATGAATGAAGAAGCAAATACAACCATAATAAAAAAAAGTAAAAGAAATAATGAAGTATTCATAATAATAGCCCTAATAGCAATTATACTATCATTTCAAATCACCAGTAATAGTACACTAACCTATATATTACTCATTCCACTACAACTCGCAATTAACAGGTTCACTAATTAAAAAAAAATTTCTCATTAAGTTGAGCACTCTAAGTTGAAATATAAAGCTTGAATTATTTCTAATCTTATAAAAAACTTGGCATAAAAGAATATGAATAATTCAGTTAGTTATATATGTCAAAAATAGACTTAAAAGAGAGTTATAAGTCCTCATGCATCATAAATCAGCGGAAAAAAGATTGAGGTTAAGAATGTACAGTAATTTCATAAAAAATAATTTAGAAATTATATTTTTTATAACATTGTTATTGTCACTATCAGTTATTATTTGGTATTCAAAATTTTATATTATAACTGGACTTCAGAATATTATCACTCTGTATGCGGTCATTATAGCCTTGGGAACTGTTATATTAGCTACAGTGACTAATAAAAGGAGTATTAATGAAATGAAAATTGCAAGTGAAGAAGAAATTTCTCCATATATTGTTTGTTATTTTGAGTTCGTCGAATTCAAAGAAGAACCCATAACAATGCTACATTGATACATATCTACTTAATACAATGAGAAGTTCAGAGAAGAATCATGTATTATTTCGAAAGAAAGTGCAGTACAATTAAGCTCCCAATTTGAATTTATTTATCGTATGTTGATTGTATGTGTGTGTATTGTCCTCATGGATAAAAAAAATAAAAAAGAGATATAATAAGAAATAGTTTATTTCTTAATAATGTAAATGGACACTATTAGCATCCAAAGCAGTACGGTGCCTATGAATATTCTCTCAATTAAACCAAATAAGGGGCTAGTTAGGAGTACGAAACTTAGTACCAAACTTATAACTGAAAATATGCTTAATGGTAGTAAATATTTTATGATATCCAGGAATTGATTATCTGATCTCATGCCGAGTGAAAGTATAAGGATGCCTAAACCACCACCAATGAAAGCTAATAATGCTGTTATAAGATGAATAGTTCCATGTACCGTGACATGAGTAGGAAGGTCTGCAGGGAAGAATGCGAGAATAATCGCACCAAAACTCCAAACCCCTAATAATATTAAACCAATACTATAACTTGATTTTCTAGTTTTAAATGTGAATATCAAACCTAAAATGAATGATAATGAAAGAAAACCCCTAACTAAAAAATTGACCATCATAATATAACCATAAGGCCCCACAGCCAGAAAACTTTCAGCCTGAGTAATAGGATTATAATAAGGTGGCAACGATTGTACAATCACATCTAAAACAATGTAGATTATAATTCCAATTATAGTTGCAATAAAAAAATTAGCAGGATTAAAACGACTCATAAAAAAAAGTATTATCTAATCTAATATATAAGCATTTCTAAAAATTTCCTAACAACATAACCGAAATAAAGTGTAAAAAATTAATTTTTAACTATAATTAATCATTTTATTTAATTATACATCAACGTTAAACTTCTTCATGGATAACCTCCTAACAATTACTAAATAATTTGAAATAGATCTTTAATCGAAACTTCCATATCTTTTTTTTAATTTCATAGATATTTATAAAAAGAGTAAGAATATAGAGTTTAAAAATAAAGGGGGGAAGGTGATTATATAATGGCATTTTTTATAGGAACTATACTAAGATATGCATTGGGATATATTGGATTACACGGAACTTATGTGGTTTTAGCAACCATTGCCATAAGTGCTACTGTTGGTATGTATTTAAAGCAAAAATTTAATTTAGGCGGTGAAGAAAGGAGAAGAAGGCGGTAATAATAATTCGATGGTTATTTATTCCAAATAATTATGTCATAATATCAATAAATTGTATTTTGAACTTTTTTTTAACAGTTTTTCTTTTTGGAATTAAATTACTATCGATTCAGATAATTTGGAGAATTATACATCTTATATAGCATAAATTTGGAGATTTATAGATTATATTAAAATTTTTAATAGTTTAGCTATTTATTTACGATTGTTGTTATTCCGGGTCTAGACTTTTATAGATAGATACTGCAACGATAATTTATTAAATTAAATGTTTAATATTAGGTAATGGTGAGTTAAATCAAAATTAAATACCTGACAATGATTTTCTACAAAGATTGGATTGATTAATTGTATAAAAACATTAACCATTAACTATTTAAGGTTAATTTAATCAATTTAAATTTAAAGTTTTATATTTATGGAGGGAATTTATAATATGCCTGATTATGTGAGTAAAAATCGTATCGAAACATTAGTTGACGGAATATTCGCTATTGCCATGACTCTGCTTGTTTTAGCCTTGGCTGTGCCACATATTGACGCTCCTATAACTGCTACAGCAGTTCAGAATTCCCTTTATAGTCTTATACCCCTCGTTACCTCCATGGTTTTAAGTTTCATCATGTTAGCCATATTCTGGAACATACATCACCGTATTTACAGTCAAATAAAAGCCGTAAACGGCACCTTACTATGGATAAATATAATTTGGCTTTTATTCATCGTATTAGTTCCATTTTCATCCTCTTTAAGTGGGCAATACGGAGATTTCACAATTGTTAAGGTCATCTTCAATATAAACATGCTAGGAATAGCAGGACTTCTTTTCTTAAATGCCTACATTTTACTAAATCATGATGAATACATCCATGAAGAAGGAGATCGTGACAAATTAGTCGCCAGTAAAAATTCGACTATATACTTTATTTTAGTCGTCCTACTGGCACTGTCTCTATCTTTTATAATCCCTGCTTATGCTAGTTTAACATACTTACTCATCATTCCATTCGAACTACAAGACCATATACTTAAAAAATAATAAAAAAAAATTTTTTTATATAATCAGCGTAATATTTTAAGATTTAAAGTCATAATTTTGATTTAAAAATTTAACTAAAAAAAACAAAGTGGAGATTTATAAACCATTAAAATATAATACCCATATTGATATTGATAACTATAATTTTACCTAAATTTTAGGGGGGAATATAAATGAATGATGATAAACCCGTTTTAGGGTATGATAAATTTCTGATGATGGCTCTTTTGAAGGAGGGTCCACTTAATCTGGCTAAATTATGGGAAAAATCTATACTATTTTTATCATTAATCTGGTATCAGCAGTTACCCGATAAGGGTCAGCCTTTAATGGAACAATTATTTTTCAAATTCACTCGCCTGCGTTCAGAATTGGAGGATGAGAGGGCTAGTAAAGCAACTCACGGTGCTGAAGCTGAAATGGAAAAACTAATTGACAAAGGCTGGGTTAAACTAAATAATAATGATGAATACGAATTAACCAGTGCCGGATTAAGTGAAGCTAAAATATATGAGGCAGATATGAAAAAAGAAGCCTCAAAGGTGGATACTGAGTTAAAGCCTTCAACCACCGCTATAAATACCACTTATTTAGATGCCTTCCTCGCATTTCTTAAATTAGGAAGCGGCTTGATAAGCGGTAGTATGGGTTTAATCGCCGATGGAACAGACGCCACCATGGACACTGTCGAAGCCATAATGGTTTGGCTGGGAATCAAATATCATCGAGAAAGTTTAAGCACCTTTCTAGTTATAGCTGGATTATTCATAGCTTCCATTACCGTTGGATTTGATTCAGTTACCCACATATTAGCAGCGTACGCCGGGCATGCAGAGCCTATAACCTTACCTTATCTGGTTATAGTTGTTGAAGGAATAGCTATATTGGCTGCGGTCTTTCTTTTCTATTATCAACGTTTCGTTGGGAAAATCTCTAATAGTTTAACATTGATATCTCAATCCGTTGATAGTAAGAATCATATTTTCATCGGCACCTCTGTTATTATAGGCGCTATTTTCGCCATCTACGGTATTTACTTCGTTGATGCTATTATTGGATTAGGGGTAGCGGCGGGAATCTTCATAGATTCTGTAGGTTTACTGAGGGAAGCTATTTCAGCCAGGCAAGGGGTTGAGGAGGATTATTCCGAGGAATATAGTCTTCCATTACAAGAATGTTGGGAGGAGAATAAGTTAATGGCTTTCCGAAATTGGATATTATACGTTTTATGGGATGAAAATCTCAAAACTCAATCAGAGATTGTTTCATCTCTTGAGAAAGCTTTCCATCCGGATAATTACATTCCAGTGCTCAGTGAACTCAAAGCAACCTGCTCGGAAACATATGATTTTAAAGGAAACATTGATAATCTAATGAAACCCTTAAAAGAACAAGAACTTTTAATGGAGGAGATTGAAAAGTATCTTTTAACCGGAAAAGGGGAGAAACATCTTAAAAATTTCATACATAACTTCAAATACTACGATGTGCATCGCTCTGATGAGATACTATTAGCTATGACCCGAGATGAAAAAACACCGGAAAATGAATAAGGTTTTTATACCTTCAAATAATTTTTTTTTTAGGAGTCTTTTAATCCTATAATATTCGCGACATCAATTAATTTCCATACGAAAGATTTATCTTCATTTAATAGGGATTCAAGTGGTTCTCCAGGTGAATGACCAAGCGCAGCTAATATTTTAGATGACAAGTTTTTATATTTTATCATGTTGACGAAATATTCCTTAATCTTCAGTTTCTCATTATTTTCAACGACTTCCCGTATACTGCCTTGTAATGTTACAAATTTGTAATCAGTTAAATTTTCACTATATTTTTCTATTTCCACTGCGACTTTAGGATTGTTACTGAATAATTCTATTTTTTTACCGTATTTAGTGGATAAAAAGTATAGGAACTTTCCATCGAAAACATATAAGAATGGTGCAATATAAGGGTATTCACCTTGAAACGCGATTCTACAAAGATTTTCGTCATGGATCAATTCATCATATTCTTTTTTATTCATTAATGGTATTTTAAGAACATTCATTATTGCATCAACTCCTACTAATTAATATTAATTTTCGATCTAAATAATTTTTTCGTTGCAAATATCTAGAACGGTACTTGAAAATTAGACTTCCAAAATTTACATGAACTACTGATGGGTTAACAAAAGATGTTTTGTATAAAAAAAAATTTTTTAGTGCAAGTATTATATTTCTCTATTTTTATACATAAATTCAGATTTGAGGGGGGTTTAGATTTCATGAAAATTATAAGGTTTGTATTCGTTTTTTTTTGATGGTTTGTTTATTTTTTGCTCCGTCAGCTGATGCTTGGACTTGGAAAACTCATTCAGATATAGTTGATGTGGTTTATTACGGATTACCATCTAATGTGCAACAGAAGCTTGATCTGAATTCCTCACTGTGTAAGTGGAGAATCTTCAGCTGATCATAGTCAATATGAAGACCCGGCTAAAAAACTTAAAGCCTACTGCCACTTATGTTAGCGGAGATTTGAAAAAATTAATGGAAAATGGATTAATCGGGGAAAAACCAGTTGAATTGATTGGCTTTAAAGCAAAAGTAGTACCGTTATTCAGAATAATCTTAATATAAGAGCATCTGCAGCTTTATCAGCCACCAAAGATAGTATAAACAGTGATAATTCAAGCCAACAACCGGTAAATAATAACATTACGCCCATGAATACGTCATCGAATGTTAATACAACTCCAACTAATGAAAACCCACCTTCAAGTCCATGGGGGCCTATAGTCCTTGTGGGATCCTTGCAATTATTGCAATTATAGGTTACATGGCATTGAAATAAGATAATTTAAAATTCCCTTATTTATCTATTTCTTAAATAATAATAAAATGAATTTTGTCTATTGAATTCATTTAATCATATATAAAATAAAGGTGGAGTCTAAATTGAGATTGAAAAAAGAAAAATCTGCACAAGAAATGTTTTATGAACTTTCTTGTTATACTCTCACTCATCGGGATCGGTCATTCATTCATCAACATGCGGTCGATGCATTTGCAGCTCAGTACGCAGATGAGAACACTACCCCCATTACCCTAGCTTTCGCTCTTATAGGGCTTTATTTACTTATAGAAAAGAATTTTTCAGGCAAAGAAGTGCAACAAGCTCATATGAAACTCGCTAAACATCTAAAGCAATGGCCCACCTTCAATTTACCAGGAAACCGGGGTGAATTAATGGTTTATGATGTAGTTGCAGCTCCAGTAGGTTCGAAGCGAGATGAAGCAATTCTTAAATGGTGTGCTTCTGTTTGGCAGGCGTATATTGAAAGTCACCAGAAAGTCACCGAATTAGTGAAGACTGAGCTGTGGAAAACCAAATAAAAGTAATAAAAAAAATAATGAATACTCTTTTTATATTTCTTTTCCGATTGCTATGAGTCCATGTGTTTTCTATCTTTCAGTTTCTGAGCCAAACTCTTCCGCATTGAGGTCTTCAGATAGATTAGGATGTTATTGCTGATGGATTGAATCCTTTCAGTATAAGCCATATCGCAAATGCCATTTCTTGCACGGCTATGGGAAGAGCTAATATGGTCAAGATCGACATAAGCATGTCAGGTTTAAGACTTAACAAGCTTAACAGGCCATATATTAAGACTAATGCTGCTCCAATGAGACCCCAGACTGATAAAAATCGTGGAACGAGTTTTGATTGATATAATAAATAATTGAGAGTTAGACTTCCTAAACCGAAGAAGATCAAAGTCCCCATCCAAATGGACCAATCACGTAATGCTAATAATAAATTGCCTAACGGTTAAAGAGATTGAGCATTAAAAGCTCCTGTTGCATATTCCTGGCTTAATGTTAATAGTATTAGTAGAGTGAGAGCACCAACAATATAGAAAATGTTCTCAATAAGCCTGAGACCAACATACCCCAGTGCTAAACTTTCAATATGTTTTTTAAGGATTGGATATATCATAATTGCAGTGCCGAAAGCTGAAAAGGCGGCAATTAACTCAAATATCATGGCTATTATCAGTTGGGTTTCATTTGCAGAAACAGTGGTAAGATAATTTGGAGTATTTAGAGTAGAACCTAAAAAAAACAGTACTTATTATAGACGTAACGGTCGCAGTTATAAATAATACTCCTACAATTATTGCTGTTTTTCTATCTGAATTCATTTTTTTCCTCTTTTTACTTACGGTTATGTTCCACAGGTTAAACATATAAATATTATTATTATCTTCTACCTGCAGACGTGTATGTTCTGTTTCAGGTTCTGGGTAAACTCTTCCGCATGTTTGAGGTCTTCAGCATTAGGTCTACCCTTATTTAGTCCACCAATATATTTAAGGAAACTATTTGTGTTAAAACCTACACAACTAAATTCATCAATAATCATGTAACCTTTAGATTGTAATTTTTCCCTAAGCGACGAATGATATTTTAAAACAAATTCCACGAATTTTTCTCCTTTAAACACGACGACTGGGAATCCACAGGTTGAGAAAATGAATGCTTTTTTATTAGTGGCTTCGGTTATTTTATCGACAAGATCAAGCAGAAGTTTATGGTGTTTTCCAGCATATATCCCTGAGCCAAAGCCTATTAGATTATATTCTTGAAGTTCTTCAGGGTTTATTTGCTGTGGCGTTTTTATTTGTGCATCAAGAACTTTAGCGAAGACTTTAGCGATTTTCTCAGTATTATTGTGATGATACGAATACACAATCAAAAGAGATTTTATTACCATATTTTCTCCTCCATTTATTAGTTATCATGCTCTACTGTTATGACTAAATTTCCCTTTTTGTATATCTTGCCAAAATAACCTTTGAGCATCGAAAATTTAGTTCCAATGAATACACCCATCAAAGTTCCATAAAAAAGTTTGATACAGAAAATATTTTATTTTTATTTTCTAATAAGGGTTAAATAAGCTATTAATTAATATAATAGTTTTAAGGATTATACTCGTCTAGTTTACATCCAATATTTTGAAGATTTTAATTGAATTTTAGGCGGGTTTTGGACGGTTAAAAATGAATTTTATACGTTTAATAGGGGATTCTATCCGATTTGCAGCGGCTGATTGGTATAATGTATTAATTTTAGGGTTAATTCTTTTTTTAATGGAGAATATTGCTTCGTTGCCCGGCAATCCTCAGGGTATTGATATGTTTGATGTAACTTTTTGGTTTATTCTTGGATTCCTAATTTTTATGGAAGCCGGTTATTTGTTCCGAATAATTAGTGAGACGGTTAATGGTTCATTGAATCCTCCTTTGATTAATAAGCTGCGTGAAATGTTTTTACATGGATTTAAGGAGATAATAGTCTTCTTCATCTATTTTAGTATTCCTATCATTATTTTAGCTGTTACTGATGTATTTGATTTTGGACCATATTTGAATGTAATTTATATTAATCCTCATATTTTAGCTTATTATTTAATTAATGATGTAATCTTTTTTTATTTGATTCCAAATATTACTACTCAATTTAATCTGTTATTAGTGATTATTTTCTCGTTGACGATTTTAGTAACTATATTTATTTATTTCATTTATTTGTGCGCGTTACTTAATATGGCACATAATAATGGTACTATACACTCCGGATTGGATTTGAAAGGTTTGTACCAAAAATTAGTGGATGTTGGGGTGAAAAACTTCTTGGTAGTGTTTATATTCTTGAGTTTAGTTATTTCATTATTGGGTGCAGAATTTTTTTCCCATTCATTAGAATTCATAAAATTGAACTTTTACAACTGGAATGTGGGAGATTTATTAATCCAATTGTTGTTGGTTCCTTACCTTTTAACGTTAACTATAAGACTTTTAGGATTGATTGATAAACCATCCATTAAAAAGTAAATTGATGAAATAAGAAAAAATTTGTTTTAATAATTATGTTAAAAGAGATGCTCCGGCCGGGATTCGAACCCGAGTCATCGGCTCGAGAGGCCGACATGATTGGCCGGACTACACTACCGGAGCTCATATAAAAAAAATATTATATCTATATTTTCTAAGCTAACAAATATAAGTTTTTAATTTTCTGTAATTTATAAATTTAGATTACTCTAAAAAAAAATTAATTTTAGAAGCCTATGAATTTTCCCATTATCAGTACTATTGGCCATAGTATGAATTCAGCGTCAGCTAATGTATAGGATACCATTCGTAATTGTTTATCATCTACTTCCCCTGCTTTATTTAGGTAATATATGCTGTAGAAGTAGAATAGTACCATGATAGCTGCAAATAATGGAATTATTTTCAGGATGATTCCTATGAAGAGCGGGATGAATGCTATGATGTTCAATCTATGCAGGAATTTCAGGGTTCTAGTTTTACCTAACAGCACGGGTATGGTTTTTAATCCATCCTTACGGTCACTGACTATGTCTTTCAAGTCAAAGAAGATTATATTAGGCAGGCATTTAAGGAAGATGAAGAGGAAAATTAGGATGTAAAGTAAACTTAAGTGTATTGAGTAGTAGAGTGGTGTGAAGAAGGTTCCTGCTAGGGACCAGGTTAATGCAGTGTAAATGTTTTTGAAAGCAGGTATTTTCTGAGTGAATTTTTTTAAAGCCACAGTATAGAGCACCCCTACAGTTACTAGGAGTAGGATGAATGATATCATCATCAAGTTGCTGAAAGCAACTAATAGAATAGTAAGGGTCAGTACGTAGCTTATCATGAGGTAAGGATATACTTGTTTCTTTTTATTGAAATGGGCTGCTCTTTCTATGTTACTATCCTTATCTTTATCCATATCCCTGTAGTAATCATAACTGTAGACCATGAGGGGTATTAGGTAGGATATAATTAGTAGTGGTATGGTTACGCTGGATTTGGCCATTAATGATGCGGTTATTATGAATGCAGGGCCGCATAGGGCGGCGAAGTATCCACCATAAATCATCTCATCCTGTAAGGTTGATGCATATTGGGGTAAAATATTTTTTTTATTATTCCAGTTTACATTCAAAGTTAATCACATACATATTAGTTTGTAATGTGTTTTTTGTGACCACTGGAACATATACACGTATGTGAGTAATGTAACAACTTATTAATCTTTAAAATTTAATCCCCATTTATAATAACTCCACACTTCATAGTAATAAAAACAGTGATTTAAAATACACTTAAAAGCTATCTTATAACAAGATAATTAGTTCAACAATTCATATTAGAGAATACTCAAATGAACATTAATTGAATCATCTAATAAGAGTAAATTTTTACAATAAAGTTGATTCATGTACTTACTTAGTGTGTATAATCACACATGTAGCATTACTTTAACTTGAAAGTTAATACTACTATACCTTAACCAATAACAACCGTATAAAGACGAGTGTGAAATATGTCACAAAGCAATGAAATTCTAGAAGCCTGTAAATTAAAGGAGGATTTACTAAAGAAACATGAAGGACAATCCCTTGATGAAATCCTTAATGGTGAAATATTTAAAACACCCTATGGATCCTGTTACAAGATAGAAATAACAGAAAAACTTGAAATGAAAACATTAGATGGAAAAAAGGCTGTATCACAGATTTTAAGGGATATAAAATTAATTCCCGGCATTGGACCTATAAGAGAACAATTATTAATTAATAATGGATATAAAACTATAAATGACCTAACCGATCATCCCCAATATTCACAGCAAGCCACCGAATTCTTAAATACAATCCAAGAATCCCCGGATTCCCTTACAAATTATATATGTAATCGTTATTCACAATCCCATCCCCATCTCTTACTCTCATCATGTTTAAAAGAGAATAGTGACTACCTCTTTTTTGATATAGAAACTCTCGGCCTTAAAGACTACCCGGTAATATTAATGGGAATGGGTAGAGTTACAGACGATGAAATAACTGTTAAACAATATTTACTAACGGATTTAGAAGAAGAAAAAGCAGTATTAAACTGTTTTTTATTAGATGTCGATGAATCCACCATCTTCGTATCTTTCAACGGCCGAAGCTTTGATCTCCCATTTATAAAACATAGACTACGCAATTACAGTGTTAAAACTAATTTGAACAATAATCACCTGGATTTACTACATTTCTCCAGACGCAACTGGAGTACTCAACTACCCAACTGCCAACTCCAAACCTTAGAAAAACATCTCTTCAACCTAAAACGGGTTGATGATGTACCCAGCAGTCTCGTGCCCGAATTCTATAAAACATACCTACAAACAGGTAACATAGGCCCATTAATACCCATAGTGGAGCATAACCAGCAGGATATAATCACCTTAGCCATGATTCTCTCCCAATTACGTGAAGGAATATAATTAAAAAAATAATATGAATCTTATTTGTTTTGATAATAATTAATTACTTGTCCAGTATAAGCATTCACATCCACGTAACCCAATAATTGGTTAGTATCCGCATTAATAACAGTTATTACATATTCCAACTGATTTGGGTCGGAACCATAATTTTCCAACACCACCGGATTTGGTGTATGTGTAACAGAAACTGGGAATTTAATTAAACCTTCATGAGCAGTTGCATACTGTAATGCTATATTAATAGCATCGGTTTCACTGATTATAGCCCCTGAATTACTACTATTGGTAGTATTTGTTAAATTAGGGGTTTGATTCAAATTATTATTAGTTGTATTATTGTTAGTCGGTGTGGGATGATTCCCACTACCATAATAAATATATCCCCCAGCTAAGGCTAATAAAGCCATTAAAATCACAATTATAATATATAATATTGTTTCAGATGATAATTCTTCCTTTTGAGAAGATTGATGCATCAGCTGATTTGATGGTTTAAAAAACATACTATTAATGTCACCAGACCTTTGACTTTTGAATCTGCCAAAAAAAATCCCATTTTCCAGTTAATCCATATCCTGAATCTTTTTATCTAAATTATTTTGTCCATTTAACTATTTATAGAGTTTTAGTTAGCTTATAATCTAAAAATCGAAACATTGATGTGTATTATATGACTTTATTATAAATAGATTTTACAATTTTTTTGAATTTATTATAAAAATGAAAAACATATTTTTTTAGAGAAATTTATATGGCTAGGAGAATTTTCTGGAAGAAACCGATTAGTCATTTGTTGGAGGTTAGTGAGGGTAAGAAAGGTCTTAGAAAGGTTCTCGGTACACCGGCACTTCTTTTGATGGGTTTGGGTGTTATTATTGGCGCGGGTATATTTATACTTACGGGTATTGCCTCGGCTTATTATTCCGGTCCTGCTTTAATTTTATCCTTTGTAATTGCGGGGACGGCTTGTTTGTTTACTGCACTTTGTTATGCGGAGTTCGCTTCGATGGTGCCTGTGGCTGGTAGTGCTTATACGTATAGTTATGTGACTTTGGGGGAGTTGCTTGCTTGGATTATAGGTTGGGATCTGGTATTAGAGTATTTATTAATAGTTACTGCTATAGCTGTGGGTTGGTCTGGTTATGTAGTGAGTTTAATAACCTCTTTAGGGATAGTATTGCCCGCGCAACTCATTAATCCCCCTGGTGTTGAGGGGGGTGTGGTTAACATTCCCGCGGTATTGATTATTGCTTTTATAACTTTTCTTTTGATTCGGGGTACTAAGCAGAGTTCACAATTCAATACAGTCGTTGTTATAATTAAACTTTCAGTTATATTATTATTTATTAGCATTGGAGTTAACTATATTAATCCTGCTAATTATCATCCTTTCCTTCCTTATGGTTGGATTGGTGTTTTTAAAGGTGCAGCCATCATATTCTTTGCTTATATTGGTTTTGATGCTATTACCACGGCGGCTGAGGAAGTTAAGAATCCGCAGCGAACCTTTCCCATAGCGATTATAGGATCACTGGTCATCAGCTCCATCCTCTACATTGTAGTGGCTGCGGTTTTAAATGGAATGGTTCCCTATTATTTATTCAAGGAAACCGCCGCTCCAGTGGCTTTTGCATTGAATAGGGTTGGTATTCATTGGGCTGATATAGTTGTATCTATAGGTGCATTAGCCGGGCTTACCAGCGTGATTTTGGTGGGTTTTTTTGGGCAGACCCGGGTTTTTTTCGCAATGTCAAGGGATGGTTTACTGCCTCATTTCTTTAGTAAACTTCATAAAAACTTTAAAACTCCTATTAATGGTATAATACTGGTGGGTGGGGTTGCAGCCGTTTTAGCGGCTTTACTTCCCATAACTGAGATAGCTGAATTAGTGAATATCGGAACATTGGCCGCTTTTATAATAGTAGCTTCATCAGTTATAATTTTAAGAAGGCAGAGACCTGATTTAAAGCGTCCGTTTAAAACACCCTTAGTACCCTGGATTCCACTTTTAGCTATAATATCTTGTTTAATTCTGGTAATTGAACTTCCCACTGTAACTCAACTTAGATTTTTAGTGTGGCTGGCTATAGGATTATGTATATACTACTTTTACGGTAGGAAGCATAGTCTTCTCACTGGAGAGCATGGAACTGGTGAGGAAGATTTAAACGAGCCCCCCTCGGATGATTAACATACTTTTTTTATTTATCCCCATTTTTTTTATTCAATTTTTAGGAAAAATTATTTACTTTTTGAAAATCATAATTCTATATAGTATATGAGGTTTTTTTATGAATGATGAAAAAGAATTGGAAAAAGTTAGTTTTGCCGCGGGATGTTTCTGGGGTGTAGAAGAAGCCTTCAGATGCCTTAAAGGAGTAATATCAACTACTGTAGGTTATATGGGTGGTGTGACTGATAATCCAACCTATCAGGATGTTTGCAGTGGAACCACCGGTCATGCAGAGACTGTAGAGGTAATCTTTGACCCTAAACTTGTATCTTATGAGGATTTATTAAATGTTTTTTGGGAAGCACATGATCCCACCACTTTAAACCGGCAGGGACCGGACATAGGTGATCAGTACCGCTCTGTAATCTTCTATTATAATGATGAGCAGAAGCAGATTGCCTTATCATCTAAGGAGAAACTGGAAAAATCAGATGAATATGATAGGAAGATTGTGACTCAAATCATTCTTGCACCTAAATTTTACCCGGCTGAGGATTATCATCAACAATACCTTATGAAAAGGGGTAAGAAGAGTTGTAGATTTTAAACTGTAATTACATTTTATTATTTTTTGAATTTTAATTCTATATAATTTTTTTATAAATAAAATAGGGGATTCATTAATTATGGATGAAATTAGAGAATTTTTCAAGAGAGATGAATTCGCTAAGTATTGTGGCATAAAACTGGTGGAAGTCTCTCCGGGTTATGCTAAAACCGAGTTGCTTATTACTGAGGAGCATCTGAATGGTGTTAAAACGGTTCATGGTGGGGTTATTTTCACATTAGCTGATTTTGCCTTTGCAGTGGCGGCTAACTCGCATGGCTGTGTTACAGTAGCGATAAATGTTGGCATAACTTTTATGAAAGCAGCGACTAAGGGATTGATCACGGCTGAAGCTAGGGAGTTATCAAGTAATCCTAAACTAGCTACTTACACTGTTAATATAATTGATGATGAAGATGATTTAGTAGCGGTATTCCAAGGTTTAGCTTACCGAAAACGAGATACACTTGAATCTTTAATGGAATAAAAAAAAAGTTTTTGAGGGGATGTTAGTTATGGATAAAAAGGATATTATCGATTTATTGAATGAGGATTTCAGAAGAGAACTGTTAGCATCAATGATTTACACGCAGAATTCCTTCATTATGGAGGAATGCGACCCCAGCAGGGTGACTGAAGCTATAGCAGTTGATGAGATGAGGCACATGTGGTGGTTAGCCGAACTAATTACTAAAAGGGGTGGAAAACCCACCATGGAACATAAGGAACTTGATTTCGGTGGTGATGATCTTAAAGGCATGCTACAAAGACAAATAGAATTGGAAACTACTGGTATAGAGAGATACACTCATCAAATGAGGATAATTGATGATGATGAGGTGGTTGGGGTTTTAAAGCATATACTGGCTGAGGAGAAGAGGCATAGAAAAGAGTTTAAAGAGAGATTAGATAAAATTGAATAAAAAAAAAGTTTTTATCATTATTTTATAGAACAAAATAGTATTTCACTAAACAATTTTATTTAGAATTAGAGTAGGAGGTCATTAATTATGCGAAAATATAAATGCCGTATATGCAACTATATCTACGATCCTGAGGTGGGTGAGCCCCGAACTAAAACTGCGCCTGGCACGGCTTTTGAGGATTTGCCAGACACTTGGAGATGCCCTAAATGTGGTGTGCCTAAATTCAAGTTCTCACCCATCTAAAAGTGAATAGAGTATAATTTAACATCAACTCCAATAAAATAGAATCTCTTGTATCCGAAGAAAATCTGAATAATTATATTCAATTTATAATAAAAAACATAATAATCAATCAATTTATATTGTTTGGAGAGATATTATGGTGGATTTGAATCAAAAAGAAATACTGGAATTACAGGAGAAACTTATTTTGATTTATAAATTCATTAATCAGGAGAGGATGTATGAGAAATTCTTTTTTGAGGGTTATGATATTAAGAGATCCTTTAAAGGGAAAAATGAATTAATTAATAAACTTTTAGAGATGAAGGATTCGGAAGAATTTCTGGAAACATGTGTTATAGAGTTAGAAGAACTTAAAACTGGGGAAGCATTAGAGATTTCTTTTAGGGATATATTGGATGAGCAGGAATTTGAAGGTTTATATGTTAAATATGAATTGAAAAACCCTGATGATGTGGATAAATTGGATATCAGTAAATTATTAAATTTTATTTAACCCTGAATGAATTATTTAATTTTTTTTTTAATCTTATTATCCTATCAGGGGTTACTATCATGTTTATTTTCTCGTCATGAGCTTCTATGGGAACTTCATCAATAATCTGGATTTCATGTACTAGTGTAACAATGAGTGTGTCTTTTGTGATGGATTTTATTTTTAAAAGATGGGATATTTCCTGATCTGCGAATCCTCCTCCTTTACCCAGTCTTCCTCCTGTAAGATCTACGGCTACTGAACCTTCCACTATGAGATCTATTTTGGGAATTTTTTTTATGGATTCTACGAATTTGAAGGCGCCTTTTATAGTGGCGGCTGTATTTGTAAGATATTTTACATCCTTAGGTTTTATTATTAGATATCCATTCTTTAGTTTGGGAGTTGCCATTATCAGTGTTTTCCCGTCGAGGAGAGCATATTCACGGACTTTTATTTGAGCCGAATCGGGACTGGAGAATATTATCTTTGAATTTAGCCATTCAAACGTGTTTCTAAGGTTATCAGCGGCTTTAACTGCTCCATAGTAATTAGGAATTCTCTTGTAACTGGATTTGGGAAAGGCATTCCAAATCTTCTTCCGTAATATCTCTTTATCTTCCTTCATAATCGTTATAAATTATATATTAAAGCAAATTAAATAATTTAATGAATATAAATTATGGAATAAATTTATTTTATACAAAGTTTTATAAACTCGAATTAGACTAATAACATTAACGTTATATTTTTTGAATAGAAATTAATATTATTTCCGGAAATCTTTTTTAAAAGTAATATTTGAAAATATTATTTTTTTGTATATTCTAAAAAAAAAATTATTTTTAAATTTGATTTCCTATGAATTAATAGGATTATAAACGTAATTTATCTAAAATGGGATAGTGATATTAAAATGTCAGGAATTGTAGGATATGGAGTTTATATACCCTCCTATAGAATAAAAGTTGAAGAAATAGCAAAAGTATGGGGTGATGACCCTGCTGCTATCCGTAGAGGATTAATTGTAGATGAAAAAAGTGTACCAGCTCCTGATGAGGATACAGCTACAATATCAGTTGAATCTTCCAGGAATGCTCTTAAGAGGGCTTTAATAGACCCTCAGAAAATTGGAGCTGTTTATGTGGGCTCAGAATCACATCCTTACGCGGTGAAACCCACTGCAACTATAGTATCAGAGGCTGTGGAAGCTACCCCTAATTTAACTGCAGCTGACCTTGAATTCGCATGTAAAGCAGGTACTGCTGCAATGCAGATGTGTATGGGTCTTGTTGATAGTAATATAATAGAATATGGATTAGCTGTAGGAGCGGATACTGCTCAAGGCGCTCCCAGTGATGCTTTAGAATACACTGCATCAGCAGGGGGAGCAGCTTATATTATAGGAAATAAAGGTACATTAGCTGATTTCGAAGGAACTTACAGTTACACATCTGATACTCCTGATTTTTACAGGCGTGAGGGTAAACCTTATCCTAAACATGGTGGAAGATTCACCGGCGAACCCGCTTACTTTAAACACGTACTTTCCGCCGCAGAAGGCTTATTCCAGAAAATGGGAACAGTAACCTCTGATTATGATCATGTAGTATTCCACCAGCCTAATGGTAAATTCTATATAAGAGCAGCTAAAACATTAGGATTTAACCAGAAACAATATGAAACAGGATTATTAACCCCTGTTATAGGTAACACTTATTCTGGAGCCACTCCACTGGGACTTGCAGCGATACTAGATATAGCTCAGCCCGGTGAACGTGTAATGGCTGTCTCTTATGGATCCGGTGCTGGAAGTGATGCCTTCAGCATAACTGTTAAAGATGAAATAGATAGTAGGAGAGATTTAGCTCCTAAAGTACAGGATATAATTCAAAATAAAGAATACATAGATTATTCTATTTACGCTAAATTTAAAGGAAAACTACGAATGGCAGGTTTAACCCAATATTAAAAAAAAAAGAATATTAATAAAAATAAGATTATGATAAACAAAAATTTTATGGGGGATTAATAGATTTGAGAGATGTTGCAATTATAGGTGTGTCACAAACTAAATTCGGAGAATTATGGGACACTTCATTTCGAGATATGATAACTGAAGCTGGATTGAAAGCTATCCAAGATTCTGGTATTAAAGGAGCTGATTTAGAGGCTATGTATGTTGGTAATATGTCCGCAGGTCTTTTTGTAGGACAGGAGCATATAGCATCACTTATAGCTGATCAGGCTGGTTTAAATCCTATTCCATGTTCACGTGTGGAAGCTGCATGTGCATCTGGAGGTTTAGCTTTAAGAAGCGGAATCATGGCAGTAGCGTCTGGTTACCATGATATCGTCATCTCCGCTGGGGTTGAGAAAATGACTGATGTAGTGGACCCCAGTCCCATAGTAGCTACAGCCTCTGATCAGGAATGGGAAGCTGAACAAGGTGTTAACTTCCCATCCTTGTATGCTATGATGGCCAGGCGACATATGCACGAGTATGGAACTACACGGGAACAATTAGCAATGTTCAGTGTTATTAATCATAAGAATGGCGCCCACAATCCATTAGCACAATTTCCTATGGAAATAACTGTAGATCAGGTTCTAAATTCAAGTATGGTAGCGGATCCTCTGAGATTACTGGATTGTTCACCAATAACTGATGGTGCTGCTGCTGTTATTCTATGTGCAGCTGACGATGCTCGTAAATACACTGATTCACCAGTGTATGTGAAGGCTTCAACTCAGGCTTCCGGTACAATTGCCCTGCATGAAAGGAGGGATATAACGACTATTGATGCTACGGTTCATGCAGCTCGTAAAGCATATAAAATGGCTGGTTTAACCTCGAAGGATATTAATGCAGTTGAAGTGCATGATTGCTTCAGTATTAATGGTTTACTCGCGGTAGAAGACCTGGGATTTGTCGAGAAAGGGAAAGCAGGTTCATTTGTTGAAGATGGAATGACCGAGATTGATGGTCAAATACCAGTTAACCCATCAGGTGGTCTTAAAGCAAGAGGGCATCCACTAGGAGCTACTGGAATAGCCCAGGCAGCTGAAATTGTGTGGCAGTTACGTGGTGAAGCTGGTAAAAGACAGGTTAATAACATTGAAGTGGGTATGACACATAATATTGGCGGAACCGGTGGAACCGCTGCTGTGCATATACTCTCCAATTAAAGTTAGAAATTAAGAAAGAGAAATTCAAGGGGGAATTGAATAAATAAACCCCTTCTTTGATGTTATTTTTTTTATTCACTGGTTACTGGTAGTCTTTTTGATTTCCATTTATCGATTCCACCAGTGATGTTGTGAACTTCTTTGAAGCCATTTTTTTCCATTAATTTAGCTGCTTTAGATCCTCTTTTTCCTTTTCTGCAGTATACGAAGTATTTTTTGTTTTTATCCATTTTTTCTAGTTCATCTTCGAAATTCGGGGATTTTACAGTTAGAATATGGGCATTTTCTAAATGTTCTTTATTGTATTCATTTGGATCGCGAACGTCTAGAATTACAAAATTAGGATTATTTCTATTTTTTTCAATTTCAATAAAAGATTCTTTAGGTTCTATTTCATCTACTACTTTTCTACTGCGTTTGAATATTGACATTAAATGACACCCGGATTGTTAATAAATATATTTATATTATGGGAATTATTATAATTACCTCATTTAACTGTTTTCAGTGTAAATAACACGTTTTATTATAAATTAAACTTATTAGAGAACTCCGTATTTTTATTCTCCAAAAAAATTATTGATGAAATTTGATAGGAAAGATAATAAATTTCTAAGAAATTAAAAAAAAAATAGTTGAATTTTCTTTAAAAAAAAAGTATTTAAAAAAAAGTTAAAGGTTTATTTAAACCTTACATCATTGGTGGCATTCCGCCCATACCTGGAGGCATACCTTCCATATCTTCTGGGCCTGGTCTTCCGGAACTGCTGGAAGCTATAACATCATCGATTCTTAGAATCATTTCAGCTGCTTCAGCGGCGGATTGGATTGCCTGTTTTTTGACTCTGCGAGGTTCAATTACTCCACCTTTGTACATATCCCTTACTCCGCCTTTAAAGACATCCAGTCCCATGTATATTGATTTTTCATGGGCTGCTCTTAAATCAACGAGTGAGTCGATACTGTCAAGTCCAGCGTTTTCAGCTAGGGTTTTAGGAACCACTTCTAATGCTTCAGCGAATGCAGCTACAGCTAATTGTTCTCTTCCACTTATAGTGTCAGCGTATTCTTTCAATCCTCTGGCTATTGCTATTTCAGCTGCTCCTCCACCTGCTACTACTTTACCATCCTCTACAGTGGCGGCTACTACACCTATAGCGTCTTCAACTGCCCTTTCAATTTCATCTACCACGTGTTCTGTGGAACCTCTAACTAGTAGGGTAACTGCTTTAGGATCTTTACATTCTTCGACGAATATCATCTCGTCTCCAGAAATTTTCCTCTCACGGACTGCTCCTGCTTCTCCAAGGTCCTCAGAGGTTAAATCTTCAATGTTAGTTACTACGCTAGCTTGGGTGGCTTTGGAGAGTTTTTCCATATCAGATTTCTTAACTCTTCTAACTGCCATGATACCTGCTTTAGATAGGTAGTGTTGTGCTAAATCATCTATGCCTTTTTGACAGAAGAGTACGTTGGCTCCGGCGTCTTGAACTTTGTCAACCATATCTTTG
>Ga0182021_10001517_pt1 | contig 26774 bp, 31 predicted proteins | sample 612E3MmetaG_FD_120493 | JGI IMG/M metagenome (GOLD analysis project Ga0182021, IMG submission 120493) | Permafrost microbial communities from Stordalen Mire, Sweden - 612E3M metaG (Illumina Assembly) | ecosystem: Environmental > Terrestrial > Soil > Wetlands > Permafrost | place: Sweden...
CATCAATTTTATCCCCCTAAACAAAAAACTCACTTGTTTATATGTTGCAAACTTATTGTCTATGGCTTGAAAATCAGCAAATATTTTTTCTCTTTAACCTCTTCAATTGTTAAACCGCATTTTTTTGCGTATTCTTCTATTTCTTTTCCATTATAGTCGCACTTAATTTGGACTTGGTAATGGTTAGGTTTTCTTTCGCAAATATGCACGAATGAAGGATCAATTAAATTATTTGCCACTAATTCTTTCAACATTGTCATGGCTTCAAGTCTGTCTAAGTTTGTTCCCTCTCTGAACGTTCGTTATCTTCAAAATGATTTAGCGGTTGCTAACTATTTAAAAATTTACCAAAATTACCTTTCTGTTGTGCCATACATAAAAGTTAGTTCAGACTCCAACGCTTTGGGAGGAAAAGTTTAGGGCAGATTGCCCGAAATACTCTCGTAACCTGTAGGTTGGTGCGAGGTTGAGCCGGACCCGGTTTCATACCCTGAACAGACTGTGGAAAAACTAATTTTAGTTTCAGAAAATTGCAAAGTTTATGTCTATATTATAGAGCTTTATAGACATGTTTTAACATATAAGATGCAATTTCTTGGCAGTGATTTGAGTTTTCACACAGTCTCTGTTGGGGTTAAGACCGGTACGACCTGCCCCTGTTTTTTAGATAATGTTGTAACGACGGTTTAAACGACGGTGTCAATCTAGCCCTCAGCACCACCAATTTCTTAATTTCCTCGTTTTGGAAGTGGCTTACATTTATTTACTCGATTTTAACAACTGCTAAATGAGGAGAAATTTGCATGGAACTTGATGTTTGCATTAAAGGTAGAAGAAGCGTAAGATGTTACACAAAAGAACCCGTTTCTAAAGAACAGATTGAAGCTATTCTTGAAGCTGGAACTTGGGCTCCAACTGGAATGGCGAGGGAACCTTGGAGATTCATCGTAATTGAAGATGAGAAATTAATTAATTATGTTTCTGATGAAACTAAGGTTGTAGTTCAACAGATGATGCCGCCGTTAGCTGAGCGTTACAAGACAAAAGAGGATATAATTTGCTATAACGAGCCTGTTCTTGTCCTGGCATGTGCAGAAAAAGATTCCTAATGGAGCAGCTTAAATCTGTTAGACTATGTTCTATCAGCTCAGAACATGTTTTTAAAAGCATATTCATTTGGGCTTGGAACGTGTTATATGGGCTTTGTCAGTTACCTAAACAGCAAGCCAGACATACTTAGAAAAATAGGCGTGCCCAAAACTATGAGTTGATGGTGCCTTTCATTCTTGGTCACCCAAAAACAAAACAGGGTGCAGGCAAAAGAAAGAAACCCAACGTTGTGAAATGGATTAAGTAGGCCTCCTAATGGATTTACATGAGGCATCAAGGGCTAAGTTTTGACTTGGTCTTAAACGCCTATTTTTTATTCATTTGCATCTTCCGATGAAAATCAGCAAGTTACATGAATAATTGCCACAAATTTCCTTTCTTCATGCTCAATTCGTTTGTTAACTTCTGGCGTTGGCAAAATTACTACGTTGTATTTATCCAATATTTGTTTGGCTTCAGGTGTTATAGGCAAAGCAGCCTGATGACCAACTCCTATATACAAAATTTCAAATTTTTCCTTTGAAAGAAATTCTAGTTCCCGTTCAGAAAGAGGAGTGTGACCGTAAATTGTTTTTAGGTCTTTAGATTTCTTCTTTTCCCGCTTTGTTACTTTCCCATTTGAATGAATCACAACATCTTTTTCATAATTGACGCCATCAATCTTTATCCATCCAAACTCCGCCTTCACAGATATAGTTTTTATAAACAACACCAAGTTATTGTGGGCTTCCTAGAATTTTGATTTTGCCCCCATCATTGTTGCAGTTACAATTTGGGTTGCAAAATTCTTTGTATGTCTGTGGTATTATTGTGGGAAATCCTTAAGAAAGACGCCGTAAACCGCACTTGACATGACTAGTGAGAAGAACACTGCTCGCAAGATACCTTTCAAGTGGACTTGATGTAATGCCAAGATCACTTTTTGATTCACTAAACAATTTTATTCGCAAGCGTCACAGATGGATTATTGTCGCTTGGGTGGTTGCTGTGCTGCTTTCGCTTGTTTTGATTCCAAACTTTTTTTCATCAGTTTCCTATGACTTGACAGGCGGCTTTGGTGCACCCTCGAATACTGAGTCAGCTAAGGCATCCGCTATAATGAATGCTCAATTTCCAAATTCAACCAATACTAGTGGAGGCAGCATCCTTGTCGTTATCCAAGGCGCTCAAGTATATTCTGATTTATTAAAACAGAACGCACTGGTGCTAAACAATACCTTATCTAATGATAAAGATGTTGGCAACTATACTGGAGAATCAAGCCTTTACTCGTTGGAAGCTAGCTTGCTTAACTCGTCGGTTCCTGCCATACTCAATCAAACGGCAAGTCTCCAATCAAACATAGGCACAATTAACTCTGGACTATATAGTCTGCAGGGTAATCTTTCTGTCTTGACTACAAATTTGTTTCAGCTGCAAAGTGGGATAAACCAGACTGCTCAGCTCATCTTTGGCATACCCGCAGCTTACGTGGGTGCCTGGCAAGGAATCGTAGCCCAAGGAGTAACAGACGCATCTGCAGCGAATATGGCAGCAAACGCCACCGTTTACGGTTTAACATCTAATTTCGGAGGCGATGCCCAATCCATTGGTTACTACACTGCCTTCTTTGGCGCATGGACAGCCAGTTTCCAAGCTCTCCCAAACACCACCACAGTGCTTGATCGCGAAGCCTTCGCCATAAACCAATCAGCCACAGCGATGCTAAGCAGCTCACAACTTGATGCCCAGACAAGCCAAATAATGAGCACAGTTGCCTCGGGGTTGACGGTTTCAAATTGGAATCAACCTGATGCAATAGCAAACTTGACAATTACAACTTTAGCATCAAGTATCCCATCGAGCCTATCATCATCTTTAGGTGCCTCACCATCCAGCTTGACCACACAACTATACAATCTTGGACCTTCACCATCAAATGCAACACTCGGCAACTATGCAATAACACTCTTAGAAAACAGCTATTCCAATTTGACAAGCGCCGATGCAGGTTTTTCAGTTTCTGATCTGATGCATTACACTTACAGCATTGGTGCATCACCTAATGACACAGAAACATGGAATTTAGCCTGCGATTTTATTTCAAACGCCACCCAAAACACGTTTTCAAATTCTCCCTTATTCAACATTAACGCCTCTTCATTTAGCAGTCTACTATCAGAACTTTCGCCAAACGCAACAACAGCCGACATCAACCTTGCCATAAACAATATAATCACAGCCCAACCCTACTCAAATTACCCGTATATTCCCTCAACAGCGTTGACGGGGCATTTTGTTAATTCACAAAATGATACCATGCTCATAGTTTTTGATTTTTATTCAAATCCTGACCAGAACACAATTGCCCATGTTGAGTCGGATGTTGCAAATTCGGGGTTACATAACTTTGGGTCAGTTTATGTGACTGGTAGATCAGTTTTAACTAAAGACATTCAAAAAGCCTTCGTGCCTGCCCTTGAAATAACCATTGGGCCAGGGATAGCAATTTCACTTTTAATTGTTAGTCTCTTGTTTTTGGCGCCCTTTGCTGCTTTGATTCCAGTTCTTCTTGGGGGTATTTCAGTTTCTGTGGCACTTGCAGCTATTTACGGTGCAATTGTGAAGATTGGCCATGGAAACTTAACTTTTCTCACTCCAACATTAACTATACTTTTGATGTTAGGGTTAGCTGTTGATTATTCTGTTCTTCAGCTTCGACGCACAAGAGAGGAACGTCAGAAAGGCAAATCCATTCCGGAAAGTGTTAGTGTTTCATTGAAGTGGGCCGGGCAAGCAGTTTTGACAGCAGGCATAACGGTAATTGTTGCTTACATCGTTATGGCAGTTGCCAATGTTCCCATCTTTAGCGATGTAGGAACTGCAATTGCATTGGGCGTTACAATTCTGCTAGCTGCGTCACTTACGTTGTTGCCTGCTTTTGAGATTGAGTTTGGCGACAAAATATTCTGGCCAGGATTAAACAGAAAAAGCAAAGCACGATCCGACTCAAACCAGACCATTCTAAGACGTTTGGGTCATGGCACACTTAAGCAGAAAGTGCCCATTATAATTATTATCAGTATTATAGCTGTAAGTGCCTTTGTTGTAATGTATGATGCACCTACGAACGAAGATTTTCTAAAGCTTATGCCAAACTTCCAAAGCAATCAGGGATTGACCGTTTTATCCAGCAGTTTTGGAAGCGGAGCAGTTTCACCAACCTCTATAGTTATCACCACTCCTACAATGATAACTTATGGGCATAATGAATTTAATCAAACATTGCTAAATCAGATTGAGCAAATCTCATCTATTACAAAGCAATCTAAAGGAGTCGATACCGTCACGGGGACAACTCGACCTTTTGGAGACACATTCAACTACACTTCAATAGAAAATATGTCTGCGCCCCTATCAATGCAGTATGAAAGCCAGATGTTCTCAACTATTGGAAAAGACAACAAAACGGTGGTTATTACTGTTGGTCTTTCAGATCAAGCTATGAGCGCATCTGCCAATACAGCTTTACTTGGGATGGAGAAGAACATAAACAATGGGTCCCTAATGAACGGTGTAACAGTTCATTTTGGAGGAGAAACTCAGTCAGCCTATGACAATCATACATTCATGGTGAATCTGATTCCTGAGGTTGTAGTAATTCTTGCTGTAGCTGTTTACGTGATTTTGTTTGTTCAACTTCGATCAGCCTTCACACCTATCCGCTTGATAATTACCATCCTCTGTAGCGTTGTTTTCGCTTTAGCCATTACATCAATCACATTTTACTTTATCCTTAACCTGCCGATCTTGGATTTTGCACCTTTATTCGTTGTTGTTACTATGCTTGGCGTCGGAATAGACTACGACATATTCTTCTTAACCCGCATCCGAGAGGAAGTTCTCAATGGAAAAACAGACAACGAAGCAATAGTAACAGCCATCGACAAAGTCTGGGTAACTATACTTGGCTTAGGTCTTGTGCTTGCCACAGTATTTGCATCACTAATTTTAACTTCTATCCCGCTACTTCAAGAAATCAGCCTTGCAGTCGCCGCAGCCATCGTAATAGATGTTACGGTTGTCATTCTTTTCTTTGTACCCGCATTGATGGGTCTAGCACAAAAACTCAATTGGTGGCCTTACAAAATCTCTAGAAGTAAAAAACCCGAAAGCGAAAAATAAATCTTACAACGCAAGCGTTCATAGAAGTGCTATGAAAAATTTTTCATACAAAAAATATAATTTTTATTTCTTACAATACGAAGAAATGTCATAAACGCTTATTTGAGGTCTTTTCGCCTTTAGGCATAACAATCCCATCAGCAGTTTTCCCATAAACAACTGCTTTCCCGTCCAAAAACAATTTTCCTACATAAGCACAGGTAACCGCATCAAGCTCATGATCACTCATCTGGCTATTGAGCCCTTTTATCCCTAAATTTTCTAAACCAGCTTTAAGTTTATCGAGCCCTTGTTGTTTTCTGGGAATTCCCAATATGTCTTGGGCTCCTCCAGGATAAGCCTCTATTACAATGAATTGTTCATCTTCAAGAATTCTTCTCAAGCTTATTCCTCGAGCAGTTAGTTTTCTCAATGGACCCAGGGTCAGCGGAAAAAACTTTATGCCTCTTTTCAAAAGTTCCCTGTCGCATTCCCGCAAATGAACGTTATTTCTTTCCTCAAGTGTTTTCCGCCCGGGAGGCAAGCTTAAGGGGCATCAATTGCGACAGCTCGAGGGCAAATTTGCCTGATTTTAGACAGGATCTCTGTCAGTGTAAACCAAGGAAGTTCCAGTATCCATGGCCACAAGCTTGTAGAAACCGGTTGGTCGCGTTTCCACGCCGGCTAAATCTAAGCCTATAATCGACATATGTGCTCATCTTATTCCTGATCCAAGATAAGAATTATTCCGAAAATTTATAGAATGCTGTGCTGTCTCCCCCCCGCAAATGTGGCTTTTTAGGGCTTGCATGTTACCGAAAAAAAGGTGTTTCCACATGTAATACCGACTAAAAGAGCCTTTTTTTAGCCCTTTTACAGGCAAGGGATAGAAAGTGTTTTATGTACATGTACATGATAAATTGACCATAGGGATAATAATCATGGCAAAATGTCCAACTTGTGGAAAAGAAGTTAAAACCGCAACAAAAACTTGGAAGATGGCTGGAAAACCAGACAAAAAAGGAAAAAGAACTCAGCTTACCATTGCATTGTACAAATGTTGTGATAAGAGTTTCCGAGAAGTATTAGATAAGAAAAAGATCTAAAACATTCTTCCAATTTTTCTTTTTCTATTTTTTCTTTATTTTGCTTGTTTTAATTGTGACTACTTAACAGCTACAACAAACGTTTAATTGCTTTGCTAGCTGCCAATCCCTTGGAGAACGTTAAATGGTTCCAAGCAAGAAGAGAGATCGAATGGATATCATAGCGGATATACTCTATTCTTGTAAATATCCTCAAACTAAAACATACATTCGACGCCAAACAAGCATTCCTTATGTTGTTTTGCAAAACTGCATTATGCATCTGCTCTTAAACGAGTAGATAGCGATGGTCGGAGCCGACTCCGGTTTAACGAAATTGGAAACAACGCCAAAAGGATTAATATTTTTGAAAAAATATTTTGAAATTCAGCAATTTATCAATGCAAAAGACAAGCATAAAGCAGCGTTGCACGAAGCGGAAATCAAAATTCCTGTGGCACAGCAATCAACCTTGTATAATCGTGTAAATTGCAGGCAGGCCTTCTAAAATAGCCTGCATCCTTTCGGGATATAGCCCATTAACTACAAAACATTCAATTTTTAATTGCATGAGTAATTTGGGCAAAAATTTGTCAACACTTGTCCCATTATCCATTTCAGAAAGCTTTCTGACAGAAATTTTTTCAATTAACTTTGCATCTGAAAATTTTTTAGGGTCAGATGAATAAACTCCATCAACGTCTTTTAGCAAAATAACTTTTTCAGCTTGCAGTTTTCCTGCTATGTATATGGCAATTGAGTCTGATGTTACATGCCACGAATTCTCCAGAGAGGTATCTTCAAACAAAAAGTTAGACGGCAAGAAAACTGGCAATTTATCTTGAAGTAAAAGTTTCTGGGCATCTTCAAATTTATTTGGTGTGTGAGAGCCCGGCATTAAATCTGATAGTAAGTAGCCATATTGATCCATGCCTAAAATTGCCATCCGATGCGTGGATTTGGGCGATAAGTTAAACCGCTTATCTAAATCTCTTACCGTGTCAGCGAATTCGCCGCCTCCAGGCAATATTAACAGCTTATGCTTATGGGATACTTCAACTAGCTTTACACAAAGGGCTCGTAGCCTCTCAGGATATAGCGCTAAACTACCGCCGATTTTTACGACCGTGGCGTCCAATAGACAATTTCTCCTTCAAGTTTACTAGCAGTCATCAAAGCAACGCCAAACGCTGGAGTCGCCAACACTGCGCTGCTTTGCATTAACGTTCCTAAATCAAAAATGGCATCAACACAGATTTTCTGAGCAGCTTTCATAGCGAGAAAATCTTTCCCAAGACCCGTAACCACCACCGGAACATCAACAGAAGCCAACTTTTTTGCATATGAGTAAACTTTGTTCAAGCCGTCGGCAACCTGCATGACTTGTTGATCATAAATGTACTTTGACAATTCGATAATTTCTCGTTTAGATAGCATTTCCATGTCGGCGCAGACCACCCGGGCTATCCTGGCTAAAGCTTCAGGCACAGTTTTTCCTCTGCCATCAGCTGTTTCAGATGTATAATCTTTCTCGGTAATGTTGCCTAAGATTAAGTGAACATCGCCAGATAACGCAAACAGTTCTGAGGCGACTCCAGCGACTCCATTTTTTATTGGAACGGATTTTACAATTGTAGCCACATTAGTCCGCAGACTGCCAGTGTAAACAAGCTCTCCACACATGAGCTTTTCCAAATCTGTTTTACCCTTCGCAACAACCTGACCGCCTAAAATGGGAATTATGCTTGAACTTGTGCTGCCGACATCAACAATGACGCAATCCTTAACCCGCTGAGATACCAACCAGCCTGTTGCAGCCCAATTAGCCGCGGCTATTTCAAGCGGAGTTTCTTCAGCAGCGTCAGTTGTTTCCAGTTTTGCATCAGTTTTAAGAACATAAATGGGTACGTTGAGAAACGCTTGTTTAACGCATGATAAAATCTGGTGAACGCCTTCGCGCTTGGTTTGGTACGCATCAGATAATTCAGCAGTCATTGTTACGCCTAACCCATCAAGGCTATTCGCTCCTAACCGATTTTTAAGAGCTAAAAGCACATCTGTTAGTTTTTCAGGTTCTTTCCAAACAGGAAAGTACTCTACTGCGACTTTGGCATCTATCAGCTTTCCTTTTTGTGTGCCTATGAAAGCCGCTTTAGTGTTGGCGCCTCCAATATCGAAGCCTAACACATCTACCACACTATTTTCCTCTGATTATAATGCTGAGAACGCGCTTTTTAGCTTCTTCTAAATGCTTTTTTGCATCATCCATTGACTGGCCCTCACTTGCGATCAGTGCGCAACCCTTCTGGTTCTCGCTAAGAGGAAAAGGAGGTGAAACAACTTCAGTTAATTGCTCAGTATCTTGGAAAGCGCTTATTGAAGGCGCAGGAGTTTCCAGTTTTGAGAAGCAAATATATCCGTTTTTTTCATTTTTTGCTGAAAGTTTATCTTTTAAAACAGCATCAACGATTGCCTGAGCAACGTTGAAGTTGGCAATTCTGCTTAAGCCCACATACGACGTTGTTAACCTTGGATTAACATCTACCATGAATAGCTTATTTTTTGCCAAAACAAAATCGACACCTACATACCCCCTTAAGCCTGCGAAACATTCAGCAGCTTTCTTGGCGACGACAAATGCTTTCTGCTTAAGCGGGTGATCAAATGGAACAGCGCCACCTTCATAGCTTGAAACCTCCGCAGGTCCACCAACCTTTACTGTTTGATGGTTCAAGCTAATTGCCACTGCATTGCCTTTGGCGCAAAGTAGGCTGACGCTTGCGGCTTCGCCCTCAATAAATTCTTGAATCATAAAATGTTCATTTGTTGATGTGGCTTTTATTTTCTCAATTGCATTTTCCAATAGACCGTCCTCTTTTAGGAGACTTAAGCCGCCGCAGCTGACACCATCCGCAGGTTTAAAAATCAAAGGATAAGTTAACTTGTTTTTGATAGATCGCTTTACTTCGCCTAAAGTATCGTTCATATTAAGGACTAATGTTTTTGGTGTCGGTAAACCATTCCTTTTCAAAATATCATAGAGAACGGTTTTATCCGCAACTTTTTGGATGGTGCTGGATTGACAGTTAAGCGAAACCTTTCCTGTTTGCTCCACAAGCGCGACAAGGAAGTGTAGGGTTTGCCCTGTTTCAGGCGCCACAACATAGACAGCATCATTGATTTTGGCGATGCTGACAAGGAATTTTTTTGGCTCTTCGCTGTAAAAGATTGGTACGGTGCAGTCTGCAGATATGGGCAGGTTTAGTTTTGAAAGTCTGCTATCAAGCAAAATTGTTATTTCGTGACCTGCAGCTTTAAAGTCAGATGTCATTGTGCGAAGCATTGCGAATCCTTCAGCTAAAACATCAGGTGAAATTGGCTGGTCTGCGTACCCGCCTCCTGAAACATGCTCATAAACTATAATCCTCAAGATTAAAGCGCCTTCATGGATGAAACCGCTCTAAGCTTAAAGTCTTTCCATTTTGCCTAAGTCTTTTAGAAAAGCTCGTGCAATTCGCTTCTTTACATGGGGCATTACTACAATTCTGATGCAGTCGTACCGTGGAACATACGAGACAAACCACCCTTTTTTCCAAAACTTTTCTGCCAAATCCTTCGTGTCTTCGCTTCGGAAAGCTAAAATGTTCAGAGTTGGCTCCACCAGAAGACTGAAACCTGAATCTTTTAGCCCATCAGTCAACAACTGGGTTGTTTTAATACAGCTGTCCACTATTTTTTGGAAGCCATCCATGCCTAGAAGTCTAAAGACTGCCCAAGCTGAGGCTGCCGAGGCACCTGATCTTGTTCCGATAAACGTGTATTGGACACTTTCTGTTAAGTAAGGCGTTTCAGTTTTGATAAAACCGAGCGATTTAGGATCTTTGAAAAGTATTCCACCTGTGGAAATCGCTGCCATTCCCATTTTGTGGGGATCAACAGTCATGGAATCTACAGCACTTAAAGAGAAATCAAACTTGTATTTCGGGTCTTTTAGGAAAGGAATTACTAAACCGCCAAATGCAGCGTCAACATGCAACCACACATTTTGCTCCAAAGCAATTCTGGCAAGCTCCTCAATGGGGTCCACAACGCCCAATTCAGCAGTTCCGGCAGTACCCACTATGGCGACCGTTTTTTTGTTGATGCATTTTTTAACCGATAACAAATCAACCTTAAACGCGCCATCTAGGTCTGCGTAAACTGGTTTTAGATTCAACAGGTCACATATTTTGTTGAAGGAGAAATGGGCGGACTGTGGCAAAACAACTTCGGGTTGATTAACATGCGCCATGTTTCTTGCAGCTAAAAGCGCGAGCAAATTTGCTTCTGTTCCGCCTGAAACAAGAAAGCCGACCGAGTTTTCGCTATGAAGAAGCGTTGCCAGGTCTTTTATGACTTCTTTTTCCAGTTTGGCGCTTCCTGGAAAGAGCCCTGGGTCACCTAGATTAGAGTTTAAATAAAGCAGATAAGCTTTTTCAGCTATTGGATGAGGTTTGGTGCACATTGAACATAAAATTTTGCCGTCTTCATACCGCTTGTCCTGGTCGCGAGTTTTTTTAAGTTCAGACAGCACTTTTTTTTGGCTTAACCCGTTTGGCTGCAATGGCTAAGCCCTCTTCTTATCCTGTTCTGCTTTTTTTAGAGCTTGGACTAGCTCGCGGACTTGTTTTTCAGTAATTTCGCCTTTAACTCTGTCATTATTTGTGCATGCAGCCCCACGAGACCCTGCAATATCAGCACCTAGATCATAGATAACTGGTAAGTCTTCTTTTCTTAACGATCCAGCCAAAGCAGCTTCCAAACCAAACTTATGGGTTGAATCTACAAATTTCTCGAGCTGAATAGGAGCTAAGAAATCAAAGAGATTTTTGCCGTCTTTAACAGCGGTGTCAAGCATCGCAACATCAACCTCTGCGTTACTTGCTATTTCGGGAATAAGTATCGGGTCCAATGCACCAATTCTTTGTGCGTCAGCGTAGCCGGCAGCAACCACTTTTATTTTAGGATTACACTCTTTAGCTGCTCTGTTTACGTTCTGCAAAAGACAAGTTGCTTCTTGAGCCGTTTTGAAACCGTAAAGCCCTACTTTAATGTAATCAACCCCAAGTGACGCGGCACCCAGTGCAGCTAAAGATACGGAGCCGGGCAGGTTCGGAACCTCTCCCAAGGTGCAGCTTAACTTGATGTTACTTGGCGTCATCTCCTTTATTTTCTTGATTACCCACGGAAAATTGGCGCCTAACGGTCCTTCTTTTGGGTTTTTTACGTCAATTATGTCTGCGCCTCCTGCGATGGCTGCTGAGGCTTCCAATTCATTCATGGGGCTGATGAGTAGCTTCAATTTGGCATCATAAACATGCGCATTGATGACGCCTTTAAAACTTTTGCTCGTTAACTGCGGTTTCTCAAATGGCGTGATTTATTTCGTTAAGAGAAGAAGAAGGTTGGTGGAATAGCTTTTCTTCTTCTTGAAGAAAAACGGAAAACAACACCGAACTTTATTTTTAAAAAAAAAATTTGTTTAATGATAGGTTTTTTTATTTGTTGACAGTCTATTTACGGGAGGGTAGAGCGCTTGAAGGTTATTCCTGTAATTGACATTTTAAACGGCATCGTGGTTCATGCTGTCAAGGGGAAAAGACGGGAGTATCAGGCGCTCCAAAGCACCTTATGCGATTCCGATCAGCCATTAGATGTTGCCAGGGTATTCAAAACCCTTGGTTTCAGCAAGCTCTACATTGCAGATTTAGACGCCATAACAAAGGGTAAAACGAATTTTCAAGTTCTCAAGCGCATAGTTGATGAAACGGGGCTTAAATTGTTGGTTGATGCGGGGCTAGCTGATCTTATGACGGCGCAGAAATTGCTCGAAAGTGGAGTTTATAGGGTTGTAATAGGAACCGAGACGTTACAGAGCAAAAGTTTTGTGGGTGAAACGATCAAGGTTTTGGGAAGCGAACGGATTATAGTTAGTTTGGATTTGAAGGGCGAAAAAATGCTTTTCAAATTGGGGTTTGCAGGCTGCACCGACCCCGTGTGTCTCCTGGGGGAGTTCAAGGAAATGGGGGTTTCAAATGTGATTGTTTTGGATTTGACGCGTGTTGGTAGCGGTGAAGGAGTTAATGTTGATTTCTTGAAGAAAGTGCTTAAACAAGATGTGGACGTTTACGTTGGCGGCGGAGTGCGAGACATAAACGATTTAGTGGAGTTAAAACAATTTGGCATTTCAGGCGTGTTAGTTGCTACAGCTTTGCATTCGAGCAAAATATCTATTGCAAAATTAAAACAAAATGGGTTTCTTTAGTCTTGTTTTGCTAAACACACAATTCCACCCAGCTGAGTTATCCGTTTTCCAGCGGTTGATTCAGCATTTATCACACGGGTTTTAACGCCTTTGTTTGCGGCGACTTGCATGAGTTTTTGAACTCTGTATTTTTGGTGGCTTTTGGCAAGATATTCGTCGGTTAGCATAAGATATTCAGGCTTAGGTTTTCCTTCTCCTTGTGACTCAAAGATGAAGTGTTCTGCTTCTTGCAGAGAAAAAAGCACTATATTTTCGGCTGCGTTTAATCGTTTCTCAAGGATTTCAAGCAAGTTTTCTGTTTCTTCTGTGGTGGTTTGGCTGATTAATTCTTTGAAGGCACTTGTTTTAGTTAATGCTGCAACCTGCGGTGGAGTACTCGCTGACCCCGTTATGGTTGAGAAAACTGTTTTGTTTGCGCTTTGGAAGAGCCAGGCATGATGGGCTTTTATGTGATTTAAGAATTCTTGCCCATAAGCGGTTCTTGCTGGGAACGCAACTATTACGCTTCTCACGCCTTCCTTTAAAGTGGGTCGAAGAGCATTTACAACGGCTTCATGAAAATTATACACCATTTTAGGGTCATTTCTGCCGTCGTTTAACATGATGTTTTGTTGGTGTTTGGCAACTTGGCTGTAAACCTGCCACAGCGCAGCATGGTCGTTTTCGACTCCGACAAGCGTTGCAACGGGGTATCCGCGTTTGTAGTTTTTCGGCTTCATCCTCTATTCATCTGTGACTAAGGTTATTTTAGGTGTTGCTACCTGCATCCTATAAACAAACTGAAAACGGCAAGTTTATCAAACCCAAAAACCGTTTTCTAAATGAGCACATATGATAAAAATAGATAACCGAGAAGGCCTCGAAGTGAAACTTAAGAAAAATAAAAAAGTTCTCGCTCTGTTTTATGCTACGTGGTGTCCCTACTGTTTACGGTCCGTTCCAAACTTCGACAAAAAAGCAGCCAGCTTAGGATTCAAAAATATTGTCCACGTGCTTTTAGAAGAATACGATAACCAGTTATGGGACGACTTTGACATTCCAGCGGTCCCAACGGTTATTTATTTTGAAAACGGCAAAGTAAGCAAGCGACTTGATGGAAAACTAGGCAGTGGCTTAAATGAAAGGGAATTTAACGTTTGGATAGAAGGATTTAAGCCGACGTGATACTTCAGGTTAATTGAAAATTTTGTTTTTGTAATAAAGAAAAAAAGGGAAAGGGAAAACAGTTTTTTTAGGTTGGTGGCGGTGGTGGTGGCGGGGGAGGGTTCGAACCAGCGAAAGGCTGTTTTCTTTGAACGACTACGGTTCCTGCCATGCGATCAGTGTATTTCTGCATTTTGTTTCCAGGCGTAACGATGCCAATGAGCCAGTCAAGCAATAGTAATAACCAATAGATTTTGCTGATGTTTCGTAAGAATGCTTTGTCAAAGGTTACTTTGCCGCCGCTTGTAGTTTGTACTTGTAATCCCAAAATTTTTTTGCCGACTGTCATTCCGTTCCATGAAACTTCCAAGATAGCGCTGTAAATAACGAGGATTATGCCATAGATGAATGGAAGCAGAAGCACGGCGCCCCACCATGCCACGACTCCCAATATGGTGAATATTATGCCTCCGATTATTCCGGTAATTATGCTGTCGATGATAAGTGCGATTAAGCGGTAGATCCAGTGCATCCAGTTAATTTGCTCAATTTCAGTTGCCAATTTTCTAAAACTCCTATTAATTCTTCTGTAGCAGTTGTTATTAATACTTTCCTTTAAGTGGTAATACGCTATGAACCAAAAAGAGTAGAATTACGGTTTAAACCCAATTAAAAGTGCTATCTCAAGCCATTTCCAGTAGCAATCTACATCAAGAAAGGCTATTTGCCTAAGCCAGCCAAGCTGCGTTTCAACATCTAAGAGCTTGTTAGATGGGTCTTCGGTCTGAGGAGTGAAGCCGGTTGCGGCTAAAAACTTCAGATGCAGATTCTGTGTTACGGAAGATACATGGTCTAGATTGCAGAATACGCCTTTCGGATTTAACAGGTCAAATATTTCTTGGTATAGCTGTTTTTTTCTTGAGTCAGTTAAGTGGTGAATAGCTAAACTGGAGACTATAGCGTCAAAATGGCAAAGTTCCGCTGGCAATGGAGAGCTGAAATCATGTTTTATTACGGTTACGTGCTTTTCTTCTGCAAACCGTTTTTTTGCCCGTTCAAGCATAAGCTCAGAAAAATCCAATGCAACTCCTTCAATATCTGGCCTGTTTAATTTAACTAACGACAGCAGCCTTCCATCTCCTGTTCCTAAATCTAGAACCCGTTTAGTATGCACTGGAATTTGGTCTAGCAACGCTTTTTCGCCCTCTGTTCTATGCGGAAGCTTATCTGCCCTTGCCAGATATGCCAATGCATGGTCAATTGTTTGCCATTCGCTCATGGGTTTACCTTCTTACCCCATTTTTACCCACTGCATAAAGAGGAGCAGTGTATTTAATTTGCGCTTTATTTAATTCAGAAATTAAATTATTTTCCCGAATTTTTACTTTTTAGGAAAACAATGCTTATATCCATAATCCGATTATTCTGAGAGATAATATTCAGCGGGGGTTCTCTTAAATTATGGAGTTTTGTCCAGATTGCGGTTGTCGGCTTGAACCTAAAAAAGTTCAAGACGCTATAGTGCTTGGATGCACAAAATGCAGTTATGTTAAACAGGCTGAAAATAACAGAGCACAAGCTAAGGTAGTTAAAGTTATTCAACCCAAGACTCAACCATTCATGACGGTTATTACTGAGGAAGATCAGAAAGTAAAAACAATGCCTACAATCCATATGAAATGCGAAAAATGCGAGAACACCACCGTTTACATCTGGCAAGTACAGACTAGGGGCGGCGACGAAGCATCAACCCAATTCATGCGCTGCACAAAATGCGGTCATACCTTCAGAGAATACACGTAAGTGGCTTTAGTTTTCGAAAGTTATTAAAGGCTTGCCTGCAACATTAGATGGTGGAGAATAAAAATGCCCAAAAAAGAAAAACCATTAACTAAAAAAGAGAGAGATGAAAAAAGAAAAGCAAAGAAGGCAAAGGTAAGCAAGACGCAAACATCTTAAAATTTTAGCAAATTTTGCTAATGCGTTACCCTTTACAGTTTTTATCACTTATTTTTCTTCATTATTTTAATTAGTAAAGTCTCAAAAAATTTGACTTGACTTTCATTTGTTTTCTCAGGTTAGCCGAATATTAAGTGTTTAAAGAAAGGAAGGTTAGGGTTTGTTGATCAGTCTTGTGTTGTATGTTTGTAGATAGATTTGGTGGTTTGCGTCGTATGGGTAGCTTTCATTTACGGGGTATGGGAAGCTGGTCATTCCTAGGAACGGTAACGGATTAACTGTTAATGGCACGTAAGGCAACCCATTTCCTTTAAACACGCAGTTTGCAACTACAAAGTAATCTCGCACCCAGCCGGCTCGAACAGGCGATAAGTTTGCTGGAAACTGCAGTGTAACGGTGTCTCCTTGTCGTCCAATAACGAATTTGTCATCAACGGATTACAACAGCGATTTTACGTCTCCATACTTTGTGAACGCTTCACTGGAGTATGAATTGGTAGTGAATTCTTGTTGTAGATTTGCAGATGATGGCAAGATTATATGAATAGCTATGTCTTGCTGGGGAGTCGTGTCTACGCCAATATAGTCAAATTGGATGTTTTGGTACGTGTTTATTCTTAACTCATAATCGTTTGTTGGAAATAGACCTGTTAAGTTAACAACGAAAGTATTATCGGATACATCTGGCAATGGAAACTGTCGGTTGTCTGGTACTCGAACCCAACTGCCATTTGCTGCTTTGATCTCCATGTAAGGCGGCGGAGAAGGCATCACGCCAGGTTGATTTTGATACTTTAAGAAGTTATTGCCTCCTGCTTGGGTGGTAGGCCATGTAATCTTGCCTGCAACTACCAATTTGATGTCACTTGCACTGGCTAGGTTGCCAAGATTAAGTGTTATGTTGTTCCATCCCCACATTGTTCCAGTAGTGTAATTTCCATCTAACTTGGAAATTTGCGGCAGAACATTTTGTCCATGTCCATTCACAGCCGAAACGGGTGTAGCTGGATTACTGCTTACGGTATAAATTGTTCCCTGACCGGTAAGATTGTAGAGTAATGTGGATGTTGTTGAGTAGACGTTTGTGTTTGCTGGATGGTCTACAGCAATTATTTTGGCTGAGTCGAGGTAGAAGATTTCGTCTGCCATTTGTTATTTTCAAGTTATAGAGACCGTTTATTGGCTGTATTTGTGTTGAGTCCATTTTTATGTAATCATACGGGTAGTTGTAAGAGTAAACTGCCGTGTGGTCAGGATTGAAGCATTCTAGGTAACCGAGCCATCCTGAACCGTCTGAGACATCTGCAACATAACCATAACCTGTTCCATTCCACACATACAAGGCCGGGCACGAACCTCGATGGGTGTATGTCGCAGCCATGCACGTTTCAGCCTGGACGTTTACAGTTCTGGTAGGGTTGATTGTTCCATCGTTCCAGCTTTGAAATTGAAAATCAACATAGCCATAACCGCCATAAATAAAATTTTCATCAGCTGAAATTGTAACCGTGTACGTTCCAACGTCAACAAGCTCTGAGTATGGCGCAACATGGGATGCTCCATTCAATGTGAATGGCACTGCATGATTACAAAGAACATGAATTGTGTGTTTACCTGTTGGGACTATTGAGATTGAATTACTTTGTCCACCCACATTTATATAATGAAATCCCAAAGCAGTCGCAGTTATTTTTTGCTTGGCTCCACCAGCAAGATCCACAAAAATAAACTGATGACTTATACCTTTGTGGCGCTCGTCATTCTTGCTGGTGTTTCCGCCATTGCGTATTGGCCCACGGGCCCTATAATATCGTTGATTGCGGTGGCGGTTACTGTTGTGCTTGATTATTTGCTTTCCCGAGCAACGAAAGCTTTGGGACCAGTGAATACAATGTCTGCCGTCGTCTTCGGGTTGATCGTTGCCCTTTTTACTCTTTAGGGTCTCCAACACGTAACACCCTTGAGATATTGCCACTAACCGCTCCTCAAGCATACTATTATGTTGCAGTAATTTCGGCTTTTGGTATTGTAGTTTTGAAGAAGGGTCAAAGCTTGCTGGGCAGAAAATACGTGAATCCTGCAGCAGCCCCAAAGCTTTTGGTTATGTTTCCTTTCTTAAGCACGATTTTCCTAGCCAAAGACCATTTAGTAAGCAGCTTTAATGGTCAAGGATTACCTCCATTGTCTGGTCCAATCGGCTACAGTGGCCAGGGTTCTTTTGCCTTTTGGATAAACTCCTGTTTAGGTAACTCTGCAGCTCAATAGACTCCAAGTTCCGCGCAAGTCTTCTTCACTTTTTTGATTCAAAAGTTTCACGGGTGGGTAGGAGGCGCGTCTGCCTTAGCGGTCATCATCTTGGTGTAGCATTGTTTGTGGTCTGCCGCAAATACATCAAATGGAGAATAACCTTAGCATACCTCGGAACAATTACTGTAATGTCACTTCTCATGACAGCAGCTTATGGTGGAGATCCACTTCTCAGATTATTATTTGAATTATTTATTGGAAGCTCAATTTTCTTAGCATTCTTCATGCTTACAGATCCAGCAACCACTCCATTAACATTCACTAGTCAAGCTATCTTCGGTTTAGGCGTAGGAGTATTAACCGTGCTTATTCAGACTTACATGAACTTCGTAGGCGATTCAATACTTGCACTCGTGATAATGAACCTAACCACTCCACTACTCGACAACGTTGGATTACGCAAACCAACTTTGGAGAAGAAAACACCAAAGCTACCTAAAGCCCAACAATTTGAAACCACAACAACTATTGAATGCATCCGATGTGGCGAATGCATGGTTGTATGCTGCCACAATTTGAGCTCAATACTGATCAAACAGACCTATGACAAAAACAACACCAAAAAACTGACCAAACTCAAAGCAGACCTTTGCGATGGATGTGGGCACTGCAGCTATGTTTGTCCTGCACGAATCGACTTACAAGGCTCAATACTTCGAGCAAAATCATCAATGCCCCAAACAAAACGATTAGAAAAACAACCATAGCCTTTTTAATCTTTTTTTTTAAATTTCCACTTTATATTAGCTACTGATTTTAACAAGTTATGAAATTATTTAATGCGCCAATGACGATAATTGCACGACAGTATTGGAGTTTCAGATTTCTGTTTCTCCAAAGATGACTTAAAAAAATGTTATCTGAGGCTCTTTTTCCCTTTTAAGACGAAAATGTTAATTAACATTAGATTAAACCCTAATGCCTGATTATAATGCCCAAGACCTGTCCATTCTGGTTCATTCGAGAAGGCGAAAAATTCATTCAATGCAGCAAAGACGATTTTGACAAAGCAATAATTGAAGGAAAAAGCGTAAAGTACCGAGGGTACGCAGACAAGAAATGCGAGCATATAGCTGAACAGTTAGAAGCTTCACGAATGGATCTCTTGAGCAAGCCTGACTTATCGCCAAAATTTCGTGCAGCAATAACAAATCCAAGAAATGTGGTTGAAGTGGAAGTAATTTTGGTTGATGACAGTGATTTTTGGGTAAGAGAATCCAAGCGTCCAAAATATAACGTTACCTAAGCAAAGAATTTACCTCAGAAAATGCCTAAAAAGTTTAAGTAAGTATTCTGCTTTAATTTCAGTTAAGAATGTTTTATTTCAATTAATTACAATACTATTTGGGTTTTCTTTGGAGGATTTTGGATTGAACATTCCTCATGCCAGTGAAGATTCCAAAAAATTCTTTGACTCAATGTTGCCGTCTGATCCAAATGTCAAAGTAAAACCAATGTTTGAGAACATCTCAGCGTTCATAAACGGGAACATGTTTATGGGTTTATATGGAGATGACCTGTTCGTTCGCTTACCAGACAAAGACGAGCAAGAACTCCTTGGCAAAGGCGCATCATTATTTGAACCGATGAAGGGCAGGCCAATGAAGGACTATTTTTTTATACCTAAGACGTGGTGGAGCAAACCAGACACCGCCCACAAGTGGATCGCCCAATCACTGGCGTATGCAAGTAAGCTACTGCCAAAGAAAACCAAAAAATAGTATATGTGTCTATTACCAATAAGAAAGATTCAGTTATAAGAGTAACTTAAATACGAATAAGATAAAAAAAATAAAAAAAGAAATTGTTAACGAGTAAAGATGTTAGCTTAAAAGCTTAATATCTTCTTGGTGGTCGTCTTTTTGCGTAGCATTCTCTGCAATAAACTGGCCTGCTTCCGTCTGGTTTGAACGGAACATCGCATTCTTTTCCGCAGTCTGCGCAGGTAGCCTTGTGCATTTCTTTGTTGCCATATGACATTTCTATTTTTCACTTCCTGTTATATTATTTTGCAAATCTCTTTGCAAGCTTGTTTGATGTCGAACTTGCTATAAAGCTTATCTATTGAGAAGAAATAAAATTCTTTGCAAAAGGCCTATTCTCCTCGAGTATCGTTTCGGCAACACTCCGATTTTGGCCTATACTCAACTTTTTTAGTTCGCTCTTTATGGTGCTTTTCACATTCTTTCACTCTAACAAGCATCCACTCATTCTCGTCGTAAACACAACCACAAAGTAAAATCTTAAGCGTCAAAATCGCCACTCTTCAAACAACATAGCCAAGCAAACCAAGAATTAGACACGGCGCCTCATAACGATTCCTATAAGAATTGACTCAAAGACAATGTCCTTTTTAATAATCTTAGGAACACCCTATGTTAACAAGGTTTATAGGTCATCACTTTTTACTGTTAAAGTAGCCACAATTTTTGAAATATAAACTAATTGAACTCACTGGAGACCTTGGATTATTGTTTCAATTCAAAAAGGCCAAAAACGGTTTTTATAACAGTTTTAGCGGCTTCGTTATGTCTTATGGGATCCATTTTTTGCCAACGGGTCATTGTGAATCTATTAGCAAGGTCACTTTACCATGCACCATCAAAACCTATTGAAATGCATGGGATGGAAAACTAGCGTTTGATCTATCGGGAAATTTTGACTCTGTTCTAATTATGGATACTACTGGCACTTTGCTAAACCTGCGGCAAGCAAACAGCAGCTATCAAGCAGCTTACCAAATTGCGCCAGATCTCTTGATGCATCAAGGCGAACCCGAAGTGGATGGGGCTGTTACCGCTCCAACTTTTGCAACACCTTTTTGGAACTTAACTACAAACTCCACTATTGACTTTCCCAACGTGATCGGCCATCATGACATTCAGTACGATCCAGTTAATCATACTTTTCTCACTTTGCAAGATTGTATTGGCACGATGGAAACGAGTCAGTTTTGTTCGATAAAATTGTTGAGTTTGACGCGTTGGGTAATGTCTTGTGGATTTGGGATACCTATGATCACATTCCGCTTAGCGAAGCTGACCTATTCAACCTCACAACTACGCTCATATGCAAACAGCGGCTGATTTTGCTCAGGCTAACTCTCTTGATTGGCAATATGCTGACAGCATTATCTACCTAAACCTAAGACACACAAACACTTTCTACAAAATTAATCAAACCACGGGAGACATAATTTGGGCGTGTGGCGAATTCGGCAACTTCACGCTTCTTGGAGAAAATGGCAAGTCAGTTTCCTCTTTGTGGTATCACAGTCACAACACTAAGGAAGTGTCACATGATGTTTTTACAATATTTGATAATGACATCGACAACGTAACCAACCCTTATGACTGCTATAGCAGAATGATAGAGGTTACGCTCAATGAAGAAAAGCATGACTGCATATGTAAGTTGGAGTTGGGAAGCTCCAAAGCAATACTGGAATCCCTATGGCGGCCCAACCCTAATTCTTCCAAACGGAGACATCATCGGCGATTTCGGAGATCCATCGCATCAATATCCACAAAATAAACCTTGGGACTTCAATAATACAGGAGCAGCGTTTGTTGAAGTGAACCCTGAGGGACAGATAATTAGAACTTTCACGTTTCCCGTTGGCTGGTAATGTCTACCATTTGGAGGCAATAACCAACCCACCTCACATAGCATCATCAATTTCTCGATTCACAATCGGCATAATTTCAGCAGTCAACATACTGATTGTGTTACTGGCCATTTTCATCTACAGGAAATGGCGAGCAACATAACAGGCAAATATGCAATTTCCAACGCACAAACTAAATAAAGCAATTTTCCCTATCCAACATTCACCTTGAACTTTGAAAACGTAATCTTCCCTGATTCTGTAGGCTTCCAATGCAAAAACTGCGGAGTTTGCTGCCGCATGCAGCCACCCGACGTAAACAAAGCAGAACAAAAAAAGATAGAAGCAAAAGGCTTCAAAGATTTCTTAGAGCGCCCCGATGAAACAGGAATTAACTGGATACGCAGAAAAAAAGACGACAGCTGCTTTTTCCTCTCAAAAAACAATAAATGCGTAATTTATGAAATAAGGCCCGCAATTTGCAGGCTCGAGCCATTCACTATAGTGGACTACGATTATGAGAAAAACCTGATAGAGTTGGAATTGAACTTCCCATTTTCAAGCTGCTGCACAGGCATATGTGATAATGACACATTGTCTATTGAAGAAATTGCAAAAGCCGCCCAAACACTCGTACAAAAAATCTTAGCGTTGACGGCGAAAGACCTTGATCTTCCAGTTACGGATAAGAACGTTCAATCTGAAACAAGGTCAAGGCTACTGCGAAGGAGAATAGAAATGGCTAATCTACAATTATAGCCAAATGCCAGACATTGCGTTGCGTTCTGTCAAATTTTCTTTTGAAGCAAGTTTTTTAATATGTTTCAAATGAGCCACAATTGACCCATTTTGCACCATAAATGTCACAAAATTTATTATAAAGCAAATGCTGAATACTTTTGCAGGTCAAGGAGCAAGCTTTAGATGCAATGCATAAAGGCATAGAAGCGTGCTAATTAAAACAGCGAAAAATTAGTGCGTTGATAAAAACTTTGCCTTTATGGGCTGAACATGCATAGTGTTGGAAACATCTAGTGAGAAGCAGCGGTTTCAAAAAATTTGAAGCCTGCAGCCATAATAGTCTCGCTTTGGTGTAACAACAATAAGGCTCAGGCTTGACCTGCAATAAATTAAGTGGAAAAAATAGTTACGGAAGAACCGTAAAATTCCACTTTTTTTTAAATGTTACCGAATCCTTTCATGTGATTTGCCCAAGAGCCTTTAGGGATTAGACACACTTATAATATATAAACCAGTTTCCATAAAAGGTTCAGTTAACCCGAGTGTTCATAAAACTAATCCTTTGCCTGATGTTTAGTACGTAATAAGTTTACTCTGTTGCCTTCTCAAATAATTTGAAGAAAGTAGTTACCGTAACAATTGACGATTATTTTGGTTGTTACAGAATCTATTTTGCGTAAGCTTCAACGAGATCGCGTGCCGTTATGATGCCTACCAGCTTTTCGCCTCTGACTATTGGCAATCGTCTAATATGTTTCAATGCCATTATGGCAGCAGCTTTATGAACGCTTGTGCCGACGGGAATGACGACGAGTGGCTGTGAACATTCTGGTCCAACCTCAGTAAACAACGCTTTGCCTTGAGCTAAAAAATTTGTGAGCAGGTCGCGTTCAGTAAATACCCCAAAGGGTTCTCCTTTGCGGGTAATTATTACGCTGCCAATACGTCCATCACCCATGATTTTAGCTATATTAATTACCGATGTTTCTTCATCAGATTTAACAACTTCTTTTGTCATGAAGTCATCAACTTTGACTTCAGTTTCAGGAACATCAGGTAAACTCTTGGTTAGGTCTGATGCAGTAATGATGCCTACAAGGGTTCCAGCGTCAAAAACGGCGAGTCTGCTTTTCTTTGTAATCATTAGTTTGGCAACTTCTTTTATTTTAGCTGTCAAGGAAACGCCGGATAAAGGATATGACATTACTTCCTCGACTTTTTCATCTTTTAAAAACAGCCCAAGCGCTAAAACTTTGCTGAACAAATCCCGTTCAGTAACTATTCCCACAGGTGTCTTGTATTTCTCTACAATTAAGCTTCCAATATGCTTCTGACCCATGATTTTGGCAGCATCATCAAGCGAAGCCTCCGGAGCAATTGTGACTACATTTTTACTCATTAATTCCTTCGCCATTCGATAACGCGGCAAATCACGCTTGTATTGCTCATACGCAATATCAAAGACTCCAGGCAACTTCCTTTTAACTTCTTTATTATGTGTCGCCAAAAAAATCCCTCAAAATTAATAATAGTCGAAATATCTAATTAAGTTTCATACATTGAAGCGCTTTATCTAATAAAAGTGGCGTGAAGCAGCACAAAATCCAAGACGCCCACTACATATGATAGGAACCAAAAAATCGGTAATAACTGCTATCTTTTGGCTCTTGGCTACAAATGATAATGACCCTGAACGCCAAAGAAAAACGAGCCAAATCCCAAAAATCAATGCTGAAACTGAAAAAATGCCATGCAAACCATTCATAACTAACCGTGTAATAGGTGAATTGGATAATATCTGCGAGGAACTACTGATCGAAGGACCCATCACCAAAACTGCAGAAAAACCAACCAGCCACGCGGAAATTACTACCAACATTGTAATCTTGTGCACAAAATAATTTCCTTTTATTCTGAATCGTAAGCTAACAAAAACCAAAGCTGTCCAAATTGTTTGCATAATAAGATTAATCTGGGCGAAACTCAAACCAACAGCATAAAAAGGAAAGAACTATAAATGCAATCTCCGCCAAAACAACCGAAATGATAGTAATGGCTGCAATCTTCCCCTGTGAAAGGTGGGGCAATGTTGTTTTTTTTATCCATTTTCTTCGGGCAACAAAAAATCCCGAAGATAATAACGAAGCCGCCAGCACTATTACTGCAACCAACGCATAAGGCGGTACCTGATTTTGCTCCAGAGTCTGAGGGCTCCACATGTTTGCTGCAATAATGTTTGTTGTAACTGTGTAGTTTTTGTATATTCTATGGAGTCTACGTAAACGCCTGTAGCCTTATCCCATTCTTTGTAGAGCCTTCCTGGGTCGTTTGAATGCGTTATGGTTCGGCTTTCGCCTGCCACAATTTTTTGCTCTTGACCTTCAACAGTAATGTTGGCATGCATTGCAGCATCAAAAAATGTGTCTCCAACGCTAAGGTTTGCGGGAATAATTTCCCAGCCTTGAACTTGGCCTTCGCTTAAATTAAAGATCCAAATAGAGCTCGAAAAGGTACCATTAACCGCCAACGCTGTCATGTTTGCTATGAACGATGCGCCGTCTATCTCCTAAATTTCGTTTCTATACCATGTAAGATTGCGTGATGTAGGTAAGAGAGGCCCTGTATGCTAATGGTGTATTCAATCCAATCGCCTTTTTTGACATCTACCGAAGGCTCACCATAAGCGAACGTGTGTAAAGCAATGATTGAAAGAGAAATTATTATACATGCCAAAATTATAACAGCAAAGGCTTTCATTTCTCATCAACAAAAACGTCAAATCTTTTGCCTTAAAACGTTTTTCGTCAAGAAACCTTGACTATTTTTACTTAATAGAAATGATGGTTTAGTCAAACTTTCTTGACTAAGCATTTGTTGAGTTTCTTTAAAATAAAAGCTGACTTGCTATAAGTTGCTATTTTCAGGTTGTTTCTCTACCCATTTAATCCACGCATTGGAATTCAACAATTCAGCGATATCCAAAAAAATGAGGCACCTGAAAATAGTTTTTATTAGTTTTAAATTTAATGTTCGTTTTATCCCCCTCAACCTCAAATTATTATTAGGAAATAATATAAATTTAACCCAAAAAAATTGCCATTAACACGATTTTCTTCATTAGACATGATAGTCTAAAGGATCACTTGTTTTGAGTCATTAGTGTTTGGGTAAAATGAAACAATTTGCTCTTTTTAAAAAATGATTGTCACAATTTCCGTTACGGTTAATGCGATAACTCCATAAATAGGAATCCAATCATACGCGTACGATTGCGAGATAATACTGCTGTTCATTTCAGTATGCAGAAAAGTCAAACCTATATTATAATATAAGAAAAATGGCAAATTTGTAGCCAGAACAAATGTAAATGTGGCCATAGCAAACTGGAGTATTTCCTTTCTATTATACCATACCAGCAATGGAAGCGTAACTAGTGCAGCTCTCGGATCCAACAAACCAAATGCGAACAAAAGAGCGGACAGCCACGGTTTTTCCGCGACCCCAAAGTAAAGTGCATCAACTAGGAGAATGGCTTGAAGTACGTGAGCATTTACATAAACGTAGGCCGGCATAGTAGCTTGGTGTGAAAGACTGGAAATTTACATTAAACATCCATAAATGGTATAAAGGGGCTGGTGGGTTATTCGCCGATGGATTAGGCAGCGGTTCAATCAAAATAATGAACGCGACTATCCAACCAAAAACAACGTTTTTGTCTTTAACAAGTTTGTAAACAAAGAAAGCCAATAGTGGAATTAAAGCAACCTACAATATATCAAAAAGAATAATGGCATTTGGATAGCTTAATATTAGAAATGGAGCAAAAAGTATGAGAAAAAAAGGAGTATACTTGAAAGCTTGTGCGTGTCGAATAATCTGGTAATCACCAGGCTGAACACCATCAAAATAAATTTTGCTTGGATTATGCAATAATCGGTATGCACCAGTGTAGCATGCTGAGAAATCTCTCGCTAAAGTGGCTGATTCAGGCTTAGATAACTCGGGAAAAAGCAAGGCAAAAAGAAATTATACTCAACGCGACCGCTACTATGATTACCAAAATTATTATCCATTTATTAGACAGCAGTTGACGCATCACTTGTCTCCATTCTAATGGTCAATTTACTCAACCTTTCACTATTTATGATTTTACACATTGATTCCTGAACCTACTGTTTGATTATACAGAAATTCAAGATACGAGCGCCAAATAGCCGTTGTGTTGGTTGTAACCCGCCTCAGGGTTAAGTAATTTTTACTTTTTTCTTAATTATGATTAAGGATTCATTCCGCCAAAATGAGGGCACTTTCCCACAAAAAGTTAATAGATTTCAAGTCAGACATTCATTGATGTTAAGAATAAGCTATTTCTTTC
>Ga0182021_10001519_pt1 | contig 26764 bp, 19 predicted proteins | sample 612E3MmetaG_FD_120493 | JGI IMG/M metagenome (GOLD analysis project Ga0182021, IMG submission 120493) | Permafrost microbial communities from Stordalen Mire, Sweden - 612E3M metaG (Illumina Assembly) | ecosystem: Environmental > Terrestrial > Soil > Wetlands > Permafrost | place: Sweden...
CGGATGCCGCAGATTGGGACATTCCCGCTGTTGGAGGTGCCCACCGGAAGTGCGGAGGAAGGATTGGGAAACGGGCACTTGCAGGCATTTCTGCCGGTATGGGCGCAGAAGAGCTTTGGCAAGTGGACGATTTATGGGGGCGGCGGCTACGGCATCAATGGCGGGGCGGGTAACCGGGACTGGGGTTATGCGGGGGTGGTGTTGCAGAACCAGGTGATGAAGAATCTGCTGGTTGGCGGGGAGGTGTATCATCGGACGTCAATGCGGGTTGGGGAACAGGCGGACACGGCGTTCAACCTGGGGGCGGTGTTTGATTTGAGCGACCGGCATCACGTGTTGTTTTCGGCGGGGCGCTCGATTGCGGGGCCAACGGAGTTCCAGGCGTACATAGCTTACCAGTTTACGTTCTGACCGGGAGTCTCCGACCGAGGGCAGCGGTGAGGCCGAGAGTAGTGGCGGGCGATGACAGTGGTGAGGGCGCGAAACGCGGCTTGCCCGGGCGGAGGGCTAGAGGCTCCGGTGGCGAGAGGGTAGAGGCCGGTAGTCAGTGACCAGTAAGCAGTAATCGGCTGGATTCTCCTCGCGACTCCCTTGTGCATGGCGAATTGATAATTCAGGCCGCAGAAGACCAATTTGGTCGCCTTGCTAGAAGGGAAAGAGTGAATCGCCTTGCGAAGACTCGGACTCAGCTTCCTTGGCCGCTGCGTCGTGCAGTTGTTTCTTCAGGTGGTGCCGGGTCACCAGCCTCTGGGTGAACACATACGAGAGGAAGGCGAATGGGGCCGAGCAAATTAATGACCCGATCAATAGGGGTTTGCCGACCGTCAACAAGTTAGACCAGCTTCGCAAGGAGTGCAGGTCCCAGTGCCTCTTGATCAGCGTCGGCGGCAAATGGTGAGGCTGACTCAGCAGTAAATAGCCTATGTCGTATTCCCAGCGGAAAATCACCGGCATCACCGGCCAGAGAATGTCGTGGGCGGCGCTGGCAATTACCGCGGCGAGGATGTTGCTGCGCGTCAGCCAGGCAAACAGGATGGTCAGGGCCGTCTTCAGGCCGATCAGCGGTGTAAAGCCGATATAGATGCCGATGGCGACACCACCCGCGATGGCCTCGGGCGTATCCCGAATCGCCAGCAATTTCAGTGAGTGCTCATGGAGCCAGCGCTGCGGGTTCATGATGCGTTGAGTCGGCGATTGAAGGCCACGGCATCCTCATACCGCACGCCGCTGCCGCCAAAAATGTCCAGGGCCGAGCCGATCGTCAGGTCAATCCTCCCCTGGCCTAGCCGCATCACGGTTTCCAGGTCCGCCAGCGAGCTGGCACCGCCCGCGTAAGTGGTGGGAATGGGCGACCAGCGGCCCAATCTCGAGACAAGCTCGCGGTCAATGCCGCGGCACTGCCCCTCCACATCAACGGCGTGGACGAGAAACTCGGCGCAGGAGCCGGCCAGCCGAGCCAGATTCTCCGAGCTAATCGCCACGTCGGTGAACTTCTGCCAGCGGTCGGTCACCACGAAATAATCCTCGCCGCGCCGGCGGCAGCTCAAGTCGAGCACCAGCCGTTGCTTGCCAACCGCCTCGACGAGCTGCGCGAGACGGCTCCAGTCCACCTGCCCGCCACGAAAAACCCAGGAGGTAACGATCACATGCGAGGCGCCGGTATCCAGCCAGGGCCGCGCGTTGTCGAGGTTGATGCCGCCGCCGATTTGCAGCCCCCCCGGGTAGGTCCGCAAGGCGGCGCGGGCTTCGCTCTCGTTGCCCGGCCCGAGCATGATCACGTGCCCGCCTTTCAGGCCGTCGCCCATGTAGAGCTCGGCGTACCACGCGGCGGACCGATTCGAGACAAAGTTAGTCTGCAACCGTCCCGGTCCGGCACCGAGCGTGCCGCCGACGATTTGCTTCACTTTGCCCTCGTGCAGATCTATGCAGGGACGAAACATACCAAAGTGTAACGTCTAAAGTCTAAAGTCTAAAGTCCAAACTCTCCTGCCAAGGCTTGAAAGCCGTTCCAGGAGATGCCAAAACAATCCCATGCGCCGCTTAACACCGCTCTTGTTCCTGGTTCTTGTCGGCTGTCATTCCCCTCGTGACCACACCTTCTCAACCCAACCCAGCCGGCATGACTCGCCTTACCCCAGCCAGTGGTGGGCGGCGGTCCCCAAAGAGAGCGCGCCCGGGTGGGAAATCCTGCCGCACGAGGCCGGTCCGGGCGAAGTGATCCTGTCCAAGCGTAACGAGCTGGGCTTGCTGTCCAATTTTGCCGCAACGCCATTTGCCTTTCACGGCCAGCGCTACGCCAGCCTGGAGGGGTTCTGGCAAATGATGAAGTATCCGGAGGGCCCGGATGATCCGCGCGCCACGTTTCCCGGGCTGCGCTGGCCTTTTACCCGGCAGCAGGTAGCACAAATGACCGGTTTCGAGGCTAAGCGGGCAGGCACGCTCGGCGAAGATAACATTAAGAGAATGGGCATTGGCTGGGCAAGCTTCGAGGGAAAGCGATTCGAGTACAAACCGGCCGTCCCTGGCGAGCATTACCGGCTCATTGTGGCGGCAACCTGGGAGAAGGTACGCCAGAATCCGGAAGTGAGGCGAGTTTTGCTAGCAACCGGCAACCTGGTCCTCAAACCGGACCATCATCAGGAACCCAACGCGCCCGCAGCCTGGCGCTATTATGAAATCCTCATGCAAATCCGGGCTGACCTGCAGCAACGAGACTGATTTCGCACTTCGCACTTCGCAGGGCGTATCTTGATCCTGCCGCCATGCCGTAGTGGGGTAAGCCTCCGAAGGTGCGAAAAAATTGGCAAAAGGCCCAAGGGGGCAGAATCTGCCCGTTGGTAATCAACGACTTACGAAAGCGAATTCCAGTAGTTTTCGATTTTTTCACACCTTCTCCGGCTTGCCAAGGTGTCAGCAACTCTCTGGGTTGACCGGCGAGGCGGGGCACGCGGCTGGGCTCCACAAGCCGGAGGCTCATTTGGACCCGGCAAGCCGGAGGCTTACCCCACTACTTGGCGGCAGTGATGAGATGCCCCACTTCGCACTTCCCACCTTTCGCCGCTCGACAAACGGGTGCCGCTGCGGCTCAATGGGCGTGGACATGAACGAAATCAAGCTTTCCGTTGCGCGCGTCCGCCAAATCCTGGCTGGGGCAAAGCAGATTCGTGTATTGGTTGTCGGCGATGCCATGCTCGATCATTTTATTCAGGGCAGCGTGGTGCGCATTTCGCCGGAGGCGCCCGTGCCCGTTCTGGATTTCGAAAGCGAGAGCTTCATGCCCGGCGGCGCGGCCAACGTCGCGCGCAACCTGACGGCCCTCCAAGTGCCGACCGAGTTGCTCGGGGCCGTGGGCCAGGACCCGGCCGGCCGGCAGCTCAAGCGCTTGCTGGGCGAGCACCACATCGGCTGCCGCGGTTTGCTCACCGATGCCGCCCGCGCCACCAGTGTCAAGACACGCCTTGTAGCGCAGAAGCAACAGGTCGTGCGCATTGATCGAGAATCGCGCGATGGGCTCAACGCCTCCCTGACCCGGCGGCTGCTTGAGCCGGTGCAAGCCACGATTCGACAGACGGCAGCGCTGATCGTCGGCGATTATGGCAAGGGAGTCGTGACGCAACCGCTGCTGGATGAGATCAAGCGGATTTGCCGCACGCACGGCGTGTGGCTGAGCGTGGATCCCAAGCCGGTGCACCACCTCAACTTGTCTGGGCTTTCGCTCATCACGCCCAACCGCAAGGAAGCCTTCGAGCTGGCGAACCTGCCGGACGAGACGCGGCACAATAATCCGTTCAAGGACGCCAACCTGCTGCGCGTTGCCGCGCGTCTGCTGGGCGAGCTCCGGCCGGCGGTGTTGCTCATCACGCTGGGTGAACTCGGGATGCTGCTTTGCCAGCACGGCCAAAAGCTGTTCCACATTCCGACAGTCGCCCGCGAGGTCTTCGACGTCTCCGGCGCAGGCGACACAGTGATTGCCACGTTCACGCTGGCGATCGCGGGGGGGGCGTCACCGCTGGAGGCGGCGATTATTTCCAATCACGCCGCCGGCATCGTCGTCGGCAAGATTGGCACGGCCACGGTCACCCCGGAGGAACTCCTGGCGAGCTTCAAGCCTTAACCGGAGTGACCGGAATGCCTCTTGACATCCAGCGACGGTACCGCCGGTTCAGTTTCGGCTTGTCCAGGCCGGCTCCTGCCGCAATGGTTGGAGCATGACGGGGACCAAAGTAACCGCTGAGACCCTCCGCGCGATGAAAGCGCGTGGAGAGAGGATCGCCGCCCTGACCGCCTACGACTTTCCCATGACGCGGCTGCTGGATGAGGCCGGCATTCCCCTGATTCTGGTGGGCGATTCGCTGGGCATGGTGGTGCTGGGTTACCCGGACACCACGCACGTCACCATGGCGGAAATGGAGCATCACGTCCGCGCGGCGGCACGGGGCAGACCGCGCGCTCTATTGGCGGCGGACATGCCTTATCACAGCTACGAGACCGTTGCGGACGCGGTGGCGAACGCCAAACGCCTTGCCGCCGCGGGGGCGGAAGCCATCAAGGCCGAGGGCGGCTCCGAGATTCTGGAGCAGGTGCGGGGCATCGTGGCGAGCGGAATTCCATTCCTGGGCCATCTGGGCATGTTGCCGCAGCATGTGCTGGAGGAAGGCGGCTACCACGTCAAGGGCAAGAACGAGCCCGAGCACCAGAAGTTATTGGCGGACGCGCAAGCGCTGGTCGTTGCGGGGGCATTCGCCGTTGTGCTCGAACTGGTCACACCGCGAGTGGCCAAGGAGCTGACGCAGCGGGTTCCAGTCCCGACCGTAGGGATCGGCTCAGGTGCCGACTGCGACGGACAGATTCTAGTGACGCCCGATTTGCTGGGGATGCTGCCCTGGTTCAGCCTGAAGCACGTGAAGCCCAAGCTCAACGCGGCGGAACAGATGCGGGCGGTGGTCAAGGAATGGAAACAGGGCGTCGAAGGGGTGAAGGGCTGAAAGGTTAGAATGAAGAAGCTGACACACATTGACGCGCGAGGAGAGGCCAGCATGGTAGATGTTTCGGCCAAACCGGTGATGCTGAAGAACTTTTTGCCTTGGCCGCTGTTGGAGGATAGATTTGGAGTATGGACCTGGAATCATTAGTCGGTCTGGCGGTGAGCAACGGAGCGAGCGACCTGCATCTGGAAGCGGGGCTGCCGGCGGCAATGCGAATTCGCGGCACGCTGCGCACTACGGGCGATCCCCTCCCGGCGAACCTGCTGGTAGAAATGGCGCGGGGGGTGATCGGCGAGGAGGGATGGCCGCGGTTCCTGGAGCAACGGTCGTTCGACTGCTCGCGGAACTATCGCGGCACGCGCTGCCGGTTTAATATCCTCAACACTGCGCGCGGCGTTGGCTTTGCCATCCGTCTGCTTTCATCCTTCACCGCCACGATCGAGAAGCTCAATCTGCACCCGGACTTCAAGAAACTGGTGACCGGCCATCACGGCTTGATTCTGGTCAGCGGCGCCACCGGGTCCGGCAAGTCGTCCACGCTGGCGGCGCTGATCGAGCAGATCAACGTGACGGAGCCGCGGCACATTCTGACGATCGAAAGCCCCATCGAGTTTACCTTCCGCCCCAAGCGCGCCTTCATTCGGCAGCGGGAGGTTGGCCGGGACACGCCAAGTTTCGACCAAGCGCTCATTGACTCGTTGCGCGAAGACCCCGATGTGCTGATGGTGGGCGAAATGCGCGATCCGGAAACCATGCGGCTGACGTTGAGCGCCGCAGAGACCGGGCACCTGGTGATGGCGACGGTGCATTCCTCGACCTGCGCGGAGGCGCTGCAACGGGTGGTTTCGGCCTTCCCGGCCGAAATCCAAAGCAGCGTGGCGGCGCAACTGGCGGACTGCATGGTGGCGGTCATTTCTCAGCATCTGCGGTTTCGGCCCGAGCTGAACATCCGTGTGCCGGAATGCGAGATTCTCGTGCCGACTCATGCGGTGAAAAACTTCATCCGCAACCGCGACTTCTTTAAGATCACCTCTTCCCTGGAGACGGGCGCCGAACACGGCATGTGGACCTCGCAGCGGTATCGCGGGTGGCTGGACAGCCGGAAGAACTGGTACATTCCCGGGCAAAGCCCCGAACCGGCTGAGAGCGAAGCGATGGACGCCGGGCCGCCCCCGGCACGTCCGCCAGCCTTCCCTATCGCGCCCAGGGTCGCGAAGCCGGAGTCGAAGCCTGGTTCGAATGCGCACGTGCCGGGCGCCAAGCCGCCTACGCGCATCGAGATTGAACCGGGCGAGAGCGAGTTTGGGAGGATTCTGAAGCGACCGGGGGAGTAGTTATGGTTACCAAGCTGTCTGAAGAGCTTGTTCGGTTTGGGCTATGGGCAATCTGCGTCCCGTTGATGCTGGCGGTTGCCGTCGGGGGCTGTGTCACCAAGAGCAAGGCCAATGCCCAGGCGCGGGCCGCCTTCATCGCGGGGCAACAGCAGGCATTGGCAAGGATGCAGCAAGCCCAAGCGCAGGGTCAGGGGCCAAGCGTCACGATCAACGGCCAGGTGCGAAACTCGATCGTGCCTTGGGCGACGGGCTTGACGTTGGCCAAAGCCCTGGTGGTTGCGGATTACTACGGCACGGCCGAGCCGGGCCAGATCATCATCGTGCATAACGGCATCGCGACGCGGATTGATCCCAAGCAATTGCTGACGGGGGTGGACATTCCCTTGCAGCCGGGGGACGTGGTGCAGCTTCTGCCGCAGCCGACAACGCCCAAACCATAAACCGAATTCCACTTTCTGCGTGCTCTTCGCAAGGGGCTGGCTTATAGGTTTCAGCCATGACCGAGCCTGAACCGCTTCAGCAAGTTGATCGCACCTGCGTGCGCTATCGCCAGCGCAAGCTCAGCTACTTTTCCGGCTGCGACTACTTCCGCCTCGCCAGCCATCCGCGGGTGATTGCGGCTTTGCAGGCCGGCGTGAGGAAATACGGGTTGAACGTGGCCGCATCGCGGCTGACCACCGGCAACCATGTGCTCTACCGTGAACTGGAAGCCAAGCTAGCCGATTTCTTCGGGGCAGAAAGTGCCCTGGTAGTGTCCAGCGGTTACACGACCAATCTGGTCACAGCGCAGGCCTTGGCGGGCAATTTCTCACACGCGCTGGTTGATGACGCGGCGCATCCCTCTCTCTCGGATGCCGCGCGTTTTCTGGATTGCCCGGTCCTCCAGTTCAAGTCCCGGGATGCCGAAGCGCTGGCGGGAGCAGTTCAACGGTGCGGTCCCGAGTCGAAGCTGTTGGTCCTTACCGATGGAATGTTTTCTCACGACGGCTCAGCCGCGCCGCTGGACGAATACCTGAAGGTCCTGCCTAAAGATGCAATCATCCTGGTGGATGACGCGCACGGCGCCGGGGTGCTGGGCCAAACCGGCAAAGGGGCGATCGAACATGCGGGTATGAGCCGGCGGCGGATTATCCAGACCATCACCCTGAGCAAGGCGTTTGGCGCTTATGGGGGCGCGATTCTTGGCGCCGCTGCCTTTCGGCAGCGGATTCTGGACAACAGCCCGATGTTCGTCGGCAGCACTCCCCTGCCCTTGCCGCTGGTCAACGCGGCGTTGGCGGGCGTCCGGATTCTGAAAGCGGACCGGAGCTTGAGGCGAAGACTAACTGAGAATGCGGCTTATGTGAAAACGGCCTTGCGAGCGGCGGGCCTGGCGCTGGTGGAAACCCCTGGGCCGATTGTCCCATTGCTGCCCCGGCGCCCGCGCGAGGCCGCCCGCTTGCAGCGGGCGCTGCTCACGGCGGGCATCTTCCCCCCGTTCATAAAATATCCTGGCGGCCCGCCGAGCGGTTACTTTCGCTTTGTCATTTCCAGCGAGCATAGCCGCGCACAACTCGACACCTTGTTGAGGGTCCTGTGCCGCTACGCCAGGTCCTTGGCTGCCGGTGGTTGACGCTTTAGGAACCGCTGTCAGCCATAAGATTTCTGGCAATTCCCCAACCTTCATGGCAGCTTAATGCGCCCGCAAATAATTTGCGAGCTATGATGATTTTGAATTGGACCGGGCTTTGCCCACACAAGCGCCAAAAACAGCTTTCTGTCAGTCACACCCTGGCAAGCGCACCCGCCCTGCGCGCCGCCCGACAACGCAGTGCCACCGGCTGCCGGGCGTTGAGAGTCGGGGCTACGTTTTGGCTGGTGCTTTCGGCTGTTGTTGCATCGGTCTCGATTGCCCCGGCTGTCTCACCAGCCCCCGCGGCCCATCCTGCGGAGCAATATGTCGAAGGCGAGGTCATAGTCACCTTCAAGCAGACGGCGGATTTCGCCGCCGCACAGGCGGCGCTTAAGCGCCATTCGCTGGAGTTCAGCCGGCATTTCGCCTTCCTTTCAGAGCAGCGCGGGCGTCACTCGGGTCTGGCCCACGCCGGTGACCGTACCACCGCCCAACTGATCGCGGAATTGTCCGCCGATCAAGAGGTCGAGTCCGCCGAACCGAATTATCTGCGGTGGATTGCCACCTCCGTTCCCAACGATGCCCTGTTCTCCCAGCTCTGGGGTCTTCAAGACACCGGCCAGAGCGTCAACGGAACGGCCGGGACATCCGGTGATGATATCAAGTTCGTGAATGCCTGGAGCCTGGCTCAAACCTCAGCAACCCCGGTAGTTGTGGCGGTCATTGATACGGGCGTGGACTACACCCACCCCGACCTCGCGCCCAGCATGTGGACCAATCCCGGCGAAATCTCTGCCAACAGCGTGGATGACGACGGCAACGGCTATGTGGACGACGTGTATGGCTATGACTTCGCCGATGGCACCGGCAATCCTTTCGACTCCGGGTTTCACGGCAGCCACGTTTCAGGCACCATCGCCGCGGCGGGCAATAATCTCCTCGGGATTATCGGTGTCAACTACCAGGCGAGGATCATGGCGCTAAAGGCCTCCAGTGATGGCGATACCTTCACCACCGCCGCTGTTATTGACGCTCTTCAGTATGCCACGATGATGAAGGGCCGCGGCGTCAATATCGTGGCCATAAACGCCTCCTTCGGCGGCGGCGGCTCAAGCAGCACGGAAAGCGCAGCCATCCAGGCTGCAGGGAACGCCGGCATCATCTTCTGCGCCGCTGCCGGCAATAGTAGCCTCAACCACGATGTTACCGCCGTTTACCCCGCGTCCTACCGCCTGAATAACATGATTGTCGTCGCCGCCTCGGATCAGAGTGATGCGTTGGCCAGTTTCTCGGATTATGGGCCAACCACGGTGGACCTCGCGGCGCCGGGAGTGAACATTCTCTCGACCGTGCCGACCGTCACCACGAGCTACGTGGCTCAGGCCTCGTCAACCTATTCAGCCACCGAACTAACCTTCTCCGGATACACCACTGGCATTAGCGGGACTATCTACAACTGCGGCCTGGGCTATGCCACCAATTTCCCGGCGGCGGTCCGCAACAACATCGCCCTCATCAGCCGCGGCACACTCTACTTCTCCCAAAAAGTCGCCAATGCCATGGCGGCCGGGGCCCGCGCGGCCATCATTTACAACAATACCAATGGAACTTTTCTGGGAACGCTCCAATACGCCAGCAACTGGATCCCCGCCCTGTCCATTTCGCAAGCCGACGGAGTGACCCTCGAGTCTCTCTTGCCCGCCACCGCGACGGTGGTCAATGCCGTGCAGCAAAGCCAAAGCTACGAACTGCTGGACGGCACTTCCATGGCCACACCGCATGTGTCGGGCGCCGTCGCCTTTGCCGCCATGAACTTCCCTGCTGAAACCGTCGCCCAGCGCATCCAGCGCGTCCTCGCCAATGTGGACACCGTCGCCGGCCTGCAAGGGAAGGTTATCACCGGCGGACGCCTCAACCTCCTCCGCATCGTGGATACCGATCGCAACGGCCTGCCGGACTGGTGGGAGCAATTCTATTTCGGCCACCTGCTCGGAACGCAAGCCAGCGCCGACCCGGACCACGACGGCGCGTCCAATCTGGCCGAGTGGATCGCCGGGACCAACCCGACCAACGCTGCTTCCTGCCTGCGCCTGCTCGCTCCGTCCGTGACTGCGACGAACGGCATCATTATCCGCTGGCCCAGCGTCGCAGGGAAATCCTACCGGCTCGAACGCGCCACAAACCTGCTTACCGGATTCAACGCCATCGTGCGCTCGAACATCATCGCCACCCCGCCCACCAATAGCGAGGCCGACACCGCCCTCCTTCCCAGCAAGGACCGCTACTACCGCATTCTGGTGGAGCAGTAGTGCTGTCGAGGAACTAACCCCTCGGCACCATTTTGACTTGTGGCAATCATGAGAGTCATTCTGCTGGTGCTGCCGCTTCGAGGCTGCAGCGCCAACTTGAGTTGGAGCCGCGAGACGAATGAGGATTCCGCTAATTGCGCACCGGAGCGTTGATCGGCGGAAAGAGGCCGCGCTCGAGGAATTGGTTCAGCAGAACACTGCGCCTTTGAGGAAAATACCGGGTCAGGATGCGATCAACTTCCGGCTGCCAATGACCCTCCACCGTATAGCCTTCGTAGGGACCGGTCTTGTACGGGTGCACATCCCGGCGATAAGTTCCCCAGCGGGCGGCCTCGGCTGCCAGAGCTTTGGCAACCGAATTGGCTAACGTCCGGTAACGTTCCGCGGATGTTTCGGGGGTCAGCGGGCCGTTGTCGAAAAGAAGCCGCTGAACCCGGGCGGCGAAAAGCCTCCGGAACGCGGGATTCTCAGACAACTTGTGGAACAAGCGCGGTGGACTCTCGTCATCATCGAAATCCAGCGTATCGGCCTCGAGGTCTTCCAGGGTGCGCTCGGCGTCCCAAACCAAGAACCGGAATCGGCCGCTGGGTATTCGGGGGCGGCCGGCGAACCAATTCGCTGAGCGGTCCCAATCCGAGTTGCCGGCGTAAAAGTTGAGGATCAGATAATCCGCCAACTCGGGAAGATCAAGGTACTGGCCGATTTCTTCATAGCGGAGCTGATCACTCATGCCGGAATTGGCCAGCGCCATCATTTGCGTCCAGACGACCTGGTCGCCGGACTCTATCTTATCGGCTTTCCTGGTGTCGAACTCCCAAGCCGAATCGGTTTGTTCGCCGGCGGCAAGCAAGGAAGTGTCAGGGTTTTCGCACAGGTTGTATAATCCCCAGTAAAGACCATTGAGGTATAAATTCACAAAGCTGCCGCGCGCGGAAGGATAGCCCATGGCGAGCATGCTGCGGCGCATCCATTCGTCACGGATGTAATCCGCCCGGCGACGGCCTTCACCGCTGCTATCCAACCAGGAATTGTTATTCCCGGCGCGCAGAACCAGGGTATCGAACTCCTGCGCGCCGCCGGGTCCGAACACCGGAAAATGGAGCCTGGCCGAACCATACCGGGGCCTGAAATTGAGACGGAAGGAATGTTTGGGCGATTCCTCCGGATGGCGACTCATGCCCCCGTGAATGCGCACCCCGCCGCCGCATTGGAACGTCGGCTGACCCTTCGCATCAATCATCTCCACCCAGACCGGCCGTTCCCAGGCGGCTCCGCGCTCCAGCGGATGTGCATAAATGCCGGTTTCCCAGGAAAAGAGATCGTTGGGGTCCGCAATAACGGAAAGTGTCGCAGTTGATCTGAGTCCCTCTGCCACCAGCCGGCGGGAAGCAGCGTTCTCCTCGCTTGCCGTTGTCATGCCATAGTGAGCAGGGATCGGTTGCCCCTGGTTCGTCCCCCACCCCTTGGGCAATTGCCCACCCGTTTGTCTGAGGATGTCTGGAACAAATAGATAGGTCCTGGCCGCCATGCCGATGAGATTTGTCCCGTGGTTAAATGCCGCGGCGCGGAGGATAGTGGTGGCGGTGATCGCGATAGGTTGGGTATAGAGGATCGCGCTCGCCGGCCGCGGAAGGACACCGTCAGTCGTGTAATAAATCGGCCCCCCTTCAGCCGGCGCCGAAAGGGCCAAGGCGAATGCCGATGGATAAAACCCGCTGGGATGATCAAACCTCACTGCAGCGGTTGGCGCGACTCGCTGGCTGGCGCTGGGGGTATTAGAAAGGGTCGCCGGCTGGTTCACAGCCTGCGTCGAGCCGCCTGCCAGCACAAGGAAAAGCAGAGTGTTGGAAAAGGCGTGAATGCTGGCGGTCATTCGATCGCACGCCATTTGGCCGGCAACGGATAGTAGCCGGCCTCCCTGGCAACCTGCTGTCCCTCGTCGCTGCGGATCCAATTCAGGTAGGCCTTGATTTCGCTCCGGTTGGTAGTGGGATTGATGTAGCAGTAAACGAAACGCGAAATGGGATAGACCCGGTTGGCGATGGTTTCCTCACTAGGATCCACCGGTGTGGAGGACAAAGCTCGCTTGATGCTCAGAGGCCGAGTGCCTTCAACCTGGGTGAGCGCGCCGTAGCCAATGCCCCTTGGGTTGTTGGCAATGGCTTTAAGAATATCCGAGGCGGCCAAGAGGTGGACCTCGGTGGAAATAGCTTTGCCGTTGAGCACTTCTTCGCTGAACAACTCGCCATGGACGGAATTGGTCTCCTGAGCATAAACGGAGATGGCCAATTCTTCACCACCCAATTCTTTCCAACTTCTGCACCTGCCCCTGTAAATGCTGAACAACTCGTCGTAGGTGAGGACCTTAACCGGATTGTTGGTGTTCACATATACGGCCAGGCCGCTCACCCCCACTTTGCATTCAGCAGGCCGCTGCCCGAAAGCCGCCTCACAAGCCTGCGCCTCCTTGTACCGAATGGAACGCGAGACCAGAGCGATGTCGAGCTTCTTTTCGGCCAGCGCCGCAAAGGCAGCAGCCGCTCCGCCCCCCGCGACCTGGAGGGCCACTCCGGGCTGTTTTGCCTTATAGGCATCTGCCCATTTTTGACTGAGGCTTAGCAAGGTGTCGGAGCCCTTGAGGGTGAGGGTTTGGCCAAAAGCGTGCGCCAGCGGAGCAATGCCCGCCATGAATACGATGATCTTTGTGAGAGTATTTGTCATGGAGTTCCTATTTTCGCAGGCGGAAAAAGCGGGCGGTGCCGGAGTTGGTCGTCGTGTAGGGGCTGCTAATGACGGGCCCCGGGGTGTTAGTCCAAACGCCGGTGATCGCACTGGCCTGTTGGAGCGTAAATCCGCCTCGGCTCCAACTCAGAGTAACCACGCTGTTGGAGCGCGCCAAACTCAACGTCGGTTTCGAGATGTAAGGCACCATGCACGCCGCGGACAGCCCAAAGGTGACGTCCGGGCTGTAGGCATTAAAGTTGTGCACTTCCACCGCCAGCACGTTGTCGCCCACCACTAGGTTGGTCGTGATGAGCGGGCCGGAAAGTGAAACGTCGTCCGGACAGGTGGCATCTCCGCTGCAAGGATAAGTCAGGGCGAGGGTGCTATTATAGATAGTCGTAGGAGCTGCGGGCATGCGCAGCCGGTAGATTTCGGTCCCGTTCAAATAGAACACGGCCCCATCATCAACGTAAGCCTCCAACTGCACGGTCACTCCGGACACCGTGTTCGTAAAGGTAAAATGGGTCCGGAAATAATAAGTCAAGAACGGATACCCGGGATTATTGGGGTCCTCCGGCATCTCCGTGCTTAGAGTCACGGGAATATTCGCATTGGGGCCGTTATCATCCACCCACAAGAGCCCGGGTCCCGAGCCAGTCCAGGAAGAGTCGTCATAGCCCCGGGCGGTCCAGGCCACCCCATCCAGGTTGGCGGTCATGTACTTCCAGGTGTTGGTGAAATCGAAGAGCGTGTCCGTGGTGACATAGTTCGTGGTGACAAAGAAAAGGTTCGAGGAGGTATATTGGTTGGTGCCGATAGTGCCCAGGGCGGCGAAGTAGTAGCCGGTGTCGGCGCTGAGGTTCGTCAGCAGAACGGCATGGCTGGTAATCAGCGCCGAGTCGAGCGTGGTCGTGAGGTTCAAGTTGGTGGTCAGGCCGTACTTCAACTGGGTAGTGGCCCGGCTGATCGTCGTCCAGGTGATCGTGGCCGCCGTGTCGTCGGGAAGGGCCAATACGTTGGTAAAGAAGCCAGGCACCGGCTTGGCAAACACGCCCACGTGGGAGCCGATGTACCGCTCGCGGCCATAAGCCGCAAGGTAACTGGAGTGATTGAGGGCGACGGGGTTTCCAGTGCTGTCGGACATGTAAAGGGCCGTGGACCCGCCCCCGTCCATATTGATTGCATTCCAAGCGCCACAATTTGTCATCCAATAACCAGTTTCAACGTCCAGGGCGCCATCGCTGTATCCGGACTGCCTTCCGTCAATAATCATGATGAAGAAATAGCGATTATCCTTGGAAACGCCATAGGCGGTGCGAGGCTGGACTTGATGGATCGCGGTGTCAGGATAGCTGTTGCTTGCGGCGACGCCGAAATTCACGCCATTTGACACAATGGGGTAGTAACCGGTGAGGGCCGTGTAGATGCCGGCCGTGTTGGTTCCCGGCGGAAGATTCTTGAAAACAAACATGGGCTGTTTGTTCGTCGAAAGCAATAAGGAAGCAGCGCGCGGGTCGCCGGAGTAGTCGGGAGATGTCTCCGCAGAAACCACCACCCCGGTGGAGATCTGCAGCCCATAGACTTCGCAAGGAAGGCCTTCGCTGGTCGGGTCGGCACCACCTGGGTTGGCACTGTAAAAATTGGCGTCAGCGGCCACCTGGAGTTTGTATTTCTTGAGAAAGTCGGGAACCGAGAGGGTGAAAGTTTCGCGCGATTCGGCCACGTAGCTTGAAGCCCTGGGAGTCGTGAAGAACTGAACGCCAGGATCGGTCAAGTCCACCCGGACGCAATGCACGACCTGCAATTCCGAGAAATTGCCCGTGATATTGGGATTATTGGTGCCGACGGCGTGCTCGATGCCCTTAAAGATGGGGACCCAAGGGCCTAAAGCTGGCCCGCCAAGCGCGGGAGAGAAGGGCAGGAGCACCAGAGCAAGAAACGGGAGCGAGCGAGCGTGAGACAGGAGACGTGAGTTGTGAAACATAAGGCGCGCAATGCAGCGCGTATAACGTGAAACGTGAGGCATGAAGGCGGGGGTATGGAGCGTGAAAGGAAAGCGCCGCGGGCCAGGGCCGATTTCGGTTCGCGGCTGGATTGGGATCAAATCAGTTTGCGCTGTATTGGTAATCATAACCGGCGATGGGATCTTGGGTGTAGGCTGCATTGTAACCATCGTAGTAGATTCGGGTGAGGCGCACGTGGCCGTCCACAAAGGCGACCATACTTTGAGCGTCGCAATAAAAGGGAGAGTTTCTTCGGCCCGTCTTGCTCTTGTGCCAAGAGAGCGGCGCGTGCGCGGTCCATTCCATCACCAGTAACGTCCGCGTTGGGTGCCGGATGGACGAGAGCGGCAGCCCCACAATATTCGGCATGCCCTCAAGCGTCACGCCGTTGTACACATAGCTGCTGAAGTCAAATCGAGCATTGAGATGAAAAGGAGTCGGGTCCGAGTAACCCCGGTCATCCGGGCAGGCAAACACCGTGTCAGTGGCGGAAGACTGCCCAGTCACGCCGGCATAGCTTTTGACCTGCTCCTTGTACCACCACCAGAGGTTCTTGTTGTTGTCAGGCAGAGAGCCCGGCAGCCGTTGATGATTGTCCGAGGAGAACTCCAGCACCGCGCGATTGACTTTCCCGAGGTTAGCCAGGCATAGCGCAGCTTGGGACTTTGCCCTTGTAGCCACCATCCGGTTTGCCCCGACAGCGGCCAATACACTCAAGATCGCCGCCGTTACCAACAAGTCGGTCAACGTAAAAGCCAGACGCCTTGAGTGAATCGTCATGGCGACCTCCCCTCTGGTTGCGTCTCCGATCGCCAAGACAGACCGGCGGCGTCCGTGCTCGTGATCCCAACAAACGCCTGATCAAACCATCCCTGGAGGCTCTGGAGTCTGGCGGCCGATGAGGGCGGGTCGCGCCGGCTGATCACTGCCATCTGAAGCAAGCCTTGTTCAAATAAGGCTGGAAGATTGACCCGGTCGGGCAGGTTGCCGGGGCAAAAGGCCACGATCGCCGGTTTTGTTTCCTCCAAGTGCTGGCGTTGGACCGAACTGAGCAGCGGCGGAGGACCCATGAAGGAAACAATTACACTTCCCTTCGGCACTTTCCCGATCAGCTCCTGGAAGTCTCCTGGCGGCACTTCCACGGGGCGCAACGGATCCACTTGCAGCGACGTGATCGAGCCAACGGTGATGCGCGCTTTGCGAAGCGTCTTCAGAAAGCGGGCCCGTTGAGCATCTATGGCCGGATTCTTAAACGCAGTAGTGTCGCGAGTGATGAGGATGACCTGCCCCCCCGGCTTAACATAACGCAAAGTCTGTTGGGCCAGGAACCATCCCGCCGCCTCGTGCGGCCGGGGATCGAGCCGGGGGGAGCACCCTTCCTGCAACGTGAGGCCGGCGAACGCCGCCGCTCCCAGCGTAGCCAAGGCCGCGATGCTTTGAATGACTTTACTCTCGCGCATCTACAAGACGCCCCGCGGTTTGGAAAACACGACATTCGTCACACCGGAAGCTATCTCGACGCTAATGGCCTCTCGCAGTGCCGGGGTGGCGAACTTGCGCGCGCTCCCGTCCCCCAGGCCGAGATTGCCCTTAAGCGCGTGCAGGTTGCTATCCCAGGCCGCATCAATTGAACTTCCCAGATAGATGCTCCAGGAAGCATCGAGCCCGCCTCCGCCCCCGGTCACATTCCGATCCCCCAGCAGGATGATATAGGTCTTTGCGGGGCCGGTGTTGGTGCCGACAAAGTAGCTGACATTCAAATCGCCCCGCAGAGTAGTCCAGTTGTTCGTCATCCGCTTGAGCTTGTCCGAATCCGCCGGGCAGGTCAGCAGGTGCGTGTTGCGCAGTTCATTCGAGAGCACCCGAAAATGATCCGTCCAGTCGGCCGAACCCGCGCTGCCGCCCTTGGCCACATCAATGTCCCACGGGTACTTGTCCCCCTGATCCCCCGACCAAAGCCGCAGGCCTAAATCAATCTCCTTTAGATTGTTGATGCAATTGATGTCTTTGGCTTTGGCTTTGGCCCGGGCCAGAGCGGGAAGAAGCAGGCTGGCCAAAATGGCGATGATGGCAATCACGACCAGCAATTCAATAAGGGTGAAGGCTGCCGCAGGTTTTCTAGTTTTCATAAATCTTCAGTGCTACCAACTTCAGCGAGTCCAGCGCGAACCAGGCCTCCCCGGCCCGCGCACGAAGTTCACAGATCAATTCGACTTCATCCGCCGCCCGCTCGACTTGAAACTCCGTTCCCAGCACGCGCCAGGAGGAGTCGCCCGTCAGACGCTCGCTGGGCCGGACGCGGCCACCGACCCGCAAGGTCGCTCCCTGAGGTGCGCCGCCGGATAAGGGCTTGACCCCCACCACCTGCACGCGGCCTTCGAAGCGATAAAGGCCGGGGCGAAGCAACGATTTCGCTCGCCAGGAGGCAACCGTGTCCGACTTGGCCACGATGTGCAAAGCCAAGACCCCATCCGGGCCTCTGATCTGTTCCATCTTCCCATCGTTGGTCACCTCGGCGATCCTCCACCCCTCCGGATGGCCGCAGCCGGCTTCAAACTCCATGAGCTTGAGCGGGGGACGATGCAATTGCTGCTGCAGGTCGAGTTGGCGTTGCACAATGCGCTCTTTGACTCGGGCCACCTCTGCTCTGAGTTCGGTCCATTCGCGACCGCTCAGGCCGGGACGCAACGCGAGGGCGAGTTGCTCCACCCGGTTGGTCAACGCCTCGGTCTGGAAGAGATTGGTGAAAAGAGCAGTAAAAGTGGCGGCATAGCGTTGTCTTCCTTCCGGTGAGTCCATGACGGCTTTGGCGACCAGCCCCGCCAGGTTGGGCTGCCACGGCAGGCCCGCGGTGCCCAGCAACTGATCCATGCCGTGGGGGAAAAAGACCATCTTGCCCGTGTCGAGATCGTGATAAACCCGGAAATTGTTCCGGGCTAGGCAGTAACCGTCGCGATGGCCCAGCATGATCTCCATCGCCATGAAACGAATAAATCGCTCCGTATCCAGCACGCCCTCCAGGCGCCGCCATCGAAGGGCCGAATCCGGCTCCTGGGCCGCGGCGGCGAGGGCGGTGAGCGCTGCCCGGCCTTGGGTCGGGCCCAGCACCGAATTTCGTTTGAGGTGCTGGTCAATGTCATGGCCTGCTTCAGGCTCGAACAAGTCGCCACCGCATTGCTTGAAATGCCGCGCCAGAAAATCCTCGGTAAACCCTTCCTTGAGCACGTAAAGCCCCAACGCGCGCCCATTCAAGACCACCAGCGCGTGCGTCACTCGGGGGGCGGGCACGCCGGCAGCCGCAAAGAGTTCGCTGCCGAGCTGTTCATTGAGCCGGCTCGGATCCTCGACCGAGTTGTTCAGGTGGATTCTGCGCAAGCCGTGGAATTTCCGCCCGCTTTGGAACCGGCAGAAGTCCAGCGTCAAACTCGGTTTGTCATCAATTGGACGGAAGCTGCCTACCGAGCCTTTCAGGTGGACGCCGACTTGCGGGTAAACTTCTGATCCCTCAGACACCTTGGCGGCGACAAACTCCCGCGGCTCCTTGCGGAGATTCTCCACCGCGCTGGGCTCAAGTTTGATCCGAAGCCGAAGAATCACACCGGTCGTGAAAAGGTCGGCTCCCGGCAGGGACGGCCGTTCCAGTCCCTCGGCGGCGCCGCGAGCGGAGGGGGCCTCCATGCAAAGCGCCCCGGCTCCCAGGATCAGCAGGCAGAGTCGTGTGAAGTTGTGGAGTCGCTGGATCATTTTGCTGCCTGGTGCGAGTTCTTTCTGACGACCACCAAAGCATTGGGTGCGGGCCGCTCCTGCCCTTCACTGGGGCTGCTTCTTACCGTACCCAAGGCCCAAAGTGTGGCGGAGCCGCCGCCGTCCAGGTTCATGGCCTGTTCGCAGCCCAGCTTGAGCAGGTACTCTGCTAATTCCCGAAACGTCATGCCCAGGGACACGTCAATCTGCCGCCCGTCCACTTCGATCAGGAAGATGTGCTGTTGATTCCAACCCAGGGCCGTGCGCGGATGGCGCATATTAAGCCAATCCTTCCACGACATGAGCTTGCTGTCCTTAACCAGTGCCGGACCGCCGCCAATGGCCACTTCCACACCTGAGAGGTCCGGGATGGTCTCCAGGATCAAACGCACCGTGGCGCCCGCCTTGAGGGGAGGAACGCTGGCAAGCAAGCGGGGCCCAAGGGAGAAGACCGCGGTTTGCCGGTCCAGGGGAGTGTCTCCGGTGTTTTGGACCTGGCGCACGCGAGCCTCATAAGTTTGGCCGGCGCGCAGGGGCAGCCACGCCCGTTCAGAGCTGCGTTCAAGGACATATTCGACTCCGCCCTGGGTATGGGTGGAAGCGCCGAGGACCGCCGTGTACAGCACCGCCCCGTCATTAGTCCGCTGCACATTCAACCCGAAGGGCGTTGTCTGGCCGTTCGGCCAAATCACTCGGAAGCGCGAGAAGACGTTTGTCATCTGCGGGTTCCCTTGGGAATCAATCCAGAAACAAGTGTGGCCTGCCGGATGGGTTATCACTTCGCCGTTGCGGATTTGCAGGTCCCGCGGACGGCTTGGATAGTCCTTGCTTTTCTCGTAGAAGTCGCCGTTGATCGCCGCCAGGGGCGTGCCCAGTTCCGCCGGCAGCGTCTTTAGCTGATCGGTGACGATGCCCATGCCCAACACCTCGCCTCCGCCCAGCGTGGTGCAGAAGCGGAGATCGTGCTGGGCACGCTCAATTTTCGCGATGTGAATTGACCACGGCACTTCGGGCATTATTTCATTGGTGTAGGAAAAGTAACGTTCCGTTTTGGCCGCCCCGGAGGCGGTCATCGCCCCTGCCAGCGCCAGTACCAGCAACCGGCAAACAACCGTCCCCGAATGGTGCGCCCCAACCCGCCGCCTGCGTATCTCAATTCCCATTATCCTTGCTCCTTTCCGGCAGGTCCGTTGGGCTTTTGGCCTGCGAGCGCTTTTCTCCAGTGCCGGCCTGTTTTTGCACCACGAGCAGCGAATTGGCTATAGTTCGCTCATACCCGTCGCACGGATTGTTGCGCACGCGTCCTTCAAACCACAGGCTGGAGGAGCCGCCACCGTCCAGGTTCAGAGCCTCCTCGCACCCCAGCTTGACCAGCCAGGCTGATAGCTCATCGAGCGTCATTCCCACCGACAAGTCCCTCTGGCGGCCATCCACCTGGACCAGGAAATACCATTGTTTGTTCCATCCAAACGCGGTGCGGGGATGCCGCTCCAACATCGAGCTGAGCTCGTAAGGGTCTTCGGGGGAAGAGCGCACCCTTTGCCGCTTACCGTTCCGCACCAGCAGCGGTCCCCCGCTCAGCGCCGTTCTGGCCCCGAGCAACGCCGGCACCGACCCGGTCGCCAGGCGTAAGATCGCGCCCGTGCCAACCCCCTGAAAGCGATTCATAACGCCGGGACCCAGCGAAAGCACCATAAAACCGGGCTCCAGGGACGTGTTTCCCTCCCGGCGAACCGCGCGCACCTGTGCCGTGTAACTTCGGCCCATCCGCAGCGGCAACCACCGGCTGCCCGGTTGCCGTTCCAGGACCAGTTCTCGTCCGCCAACCGTGTGCGTGGAAAACCCCATCGCCGGCGTATAGAGCTCGATCCCGTCGTTGGCGCGTTCTCCGTTCAATGCGAACGGCGTGACCGCGCCATCCGGCCAGGTCACTTCAAACCGCGAGGTCACATTCGTCAGATGCGCCTCGCCCAGGATGTCAATCCAGAAACTGGCGTTGCCAGAAGGCGCACTGAGCACCTCCCCCTCCACAATTTGCACGCCGCGGGGACACCCGGCATACACGTTGTCCCGACGATAGAAGCCGCCATTAATAGCCGCCACCGGCGTGCCCAGCGCCGGATTCGTTGCCGCAACCTGATCGCTCAGAGTGCTCAGCCCCAGCGCGCCGCCACCGGCGTGCCTCGATTGAATCTCATACCCCGGCCGGCCTCGCTGGACGCTGACCACGTGAATTGACCAGGGCACTTCGGCAAGCACCGCATTGGTGTAGCAGACACCTGGAGGCGCTGTGCGCAAATCGAGCACGCTCTCGGTAGCCGAGGCTATGGCGATAACCGTAGCCCCGAGCATAAGCAACAGCCATTGCTGCCCACTCATCGCGCACCAGAGCGCGCAGAGCAGGCGCCCAGGGTCTCTTCCCACAGGCGGCTGTGACCAGTTCTTCACACTATTATCCATAGCAGGCACTGTTAAGGTATCATCAAGTTCCGCCTGGCGCGGGGTTAATTCTCCATCTCCACGAGTTTTCCACTCCGGTTAATCGTATCTTAATATGGAGTGATTATGCTGTCGCCGAATGAAAAACCAATCAGGCCAGAATGGGATTATGAATATGAGAACTTATCGAACTATTGTTTCCCGTGTCGTCATCGCCGCCCCGCTGCTGGCGATGGGCCTGGCGTCGCCCGCCTGGGCGCAAACCGGAGCCTACACGCTGAACGGCGGGTCGGCGAGCCCGGCCAGCCTCACCGAAAACGCAACCAGCACTAATGAGTCCGGCATCTTCGTCTATAATTCCGGCATTCTGACGGTGGGGACGGTCAACGTCACAACCAGCGGCAACTATTCGGGCTCAAGCGGCGATAATTACGGCATCAACGCCGGCATCCTGGCGGGCACGTCCAGCACCAAAGGTACTATTACGATCACGGGCAGTTCGAATTCGGTGGTCACGACCGGTTCAGTCGCCAACGGGCTTTTTGCAACCTACAGCGGATCTTCGATTACCATGCTGGGCGGCACCATCACGGCCAGCGGCGCCAATGCCCACGGCGTGGATGCGACCTATGGCGGCGCGATCACCCTATCGAATGTGAACGTCACCACCTACGGGACCGATTCCTCGGCGATTGCCACCGATTTCGACGGTGGAACGGTCTATGTCACCGGCGGGACAATTTATGGCTCCAACACGACCGTTGGCGGCCATTCGGCGGCCATCTATTCGACGGGCACCATTACGCTCAACGGTGCCAACGCTACGGCCATGGCCGAGTCCGGCGGCGTGATTGACGGGGCGAACTCCATCATCCTGACGAACACCACTCTGAAGGGCGCGCTCCATGGGATAAAGCTGCATAACACGGCGGGAGGGGCCATGAGCAGCAGCGCCACAATAAAGATCGCCGGGGGTTCGTTGACGGCAACCGGCGGCGACGACTTCTACATCACCGGCGTGGACCAAAGCGCGGCGGTTGCAACCATCACGGCAAGCGGAGGCGCCACCATCGCGGCCAGCTCCGGCAGAATCCTCTACGTGGACAGTTCGAGCGCCACGAAATTCACCGCCGACGGTGTCACCCTCAACGGCAACCTCATCACCGACAGCACCAGCACGATGACCAACACCCTGCAAAACGGCGCCACGCTCACCGGGTGCATCAGCACGGCTACGGTGTTGACCATTGATGCCACCAGCACCTGGAACGCGACCTCGAATTCAGCGGTCACGAGCCTGACCAACTCCGGGACGATCAATCTTACCGGCAAGATCACCACTACCAACGTGCTGGTGAAATCCGGCGGCACCTTTGGCGGCAGCGGCACGCTCTCCAGCAACCTCACCGTCAATTCCGGGGCAACGCTCATCCTGAATCCCACCACGAACTTTGTGGTCGGCGGCAACGTTGTTTTCGGCGGGGCGGTGACAGTCGCCCCCTCGACCACGAACATTTCCGCCGGCACCTACACATTGCTGACCTACAGCAACAACCTTTCCGGCAATCCCACGTTCGCCTATTTCGCGCCAAGCGGCAGCGGCCAGACCGCTGTTTTCAGCACCAACACCGCCAAGGTGATCACTGTGACTATCTCCGCGCCGCCATCGGTCCCGACGGGGCTGACCGCGACGGTGGGGGATGCCCAGGTGGCGCTGGCTTGGAATGCGGCCACTAACGCAACCGGCTACAATGTGAAGCGATCGCTCACCAACGGCGGTTCCTATGCGGTCATCGCCACGAACCTGGCGAGTCTGGCCTATACCAACACGGGTCTGGCCAACGGCACGCTCTATTACTTCGTCGTCTCGGCCACCAACTCGGCCAGCGAGAGCCTGAACTCAACCCAAGTCAGCGCCAGGCCGGTTTCCGCTACGTGTCCGGAAATGACCCTCGTCCACACCAACGCGCAACTGTCTTTGGCCTGGCCCGGAGATCACACGGGTTGGTTGCTGCAAGGGCAGACCAACGCCCCCGGCCAGGGCCTGGGAACAAACTGGGGCACCGTCAGCGGCTCAGATACCAACAACCAGATCACGATTCCCATAGGCACGGCCAACGGCAGCGTGTTCTTCCGGTTGACCTATCCGTGACAGGCTCTGAATTCCCACGGCCGGTCTTAATGATACCTTAATGTTTCATCGGATAAGATACGGCCGGTATGATGGTTTATTGTTGTGCCAGCAACCGGACTTACACTCTGGAAAAGCAATCTTTCCGCTTGAAGCGGTAAGAATCCAAACGCACCCCACCGAAACATCCCCACAGTTATGAAAACCACCCTCTCTTCCACCATCACGCTGTTGGCGCTCGCGTTCAGTGCCCCGTCACAGGTTGTCATCAGCGAGATTCATTACCATCCCGTCGAGGTGCCGGCTTTCAATGCCGACGGCACGCCCTACCTTTACCTCACCAATGACGTGCATGAGTTCGTGGAGATACAAAACGCCGGGCCCAGCGCGGTGGACCTCTCGGGCTGGACGTTCGGCGGCGGCATTAGCTACACGTTTCCGACCAACACCGCCATCGCTTCAGGCGCGTTCCGGGTGATTGCGAAAAATCCGGCGCGGCTCGCGATTGTGTATTCGCTGAATGTCACCAACATTCTTGGCCCTTACCGCGGCCACCTGGGCAATGACAGCGACACGGTGCGCCTGCTGGATCTTTCGGGCAACACGATTGACGCGGTTTCTTACGACTCGAAATTCCCGTGGGCGCAAGCCGCCGACGCGCTCGGCGCGTCGGATCGGTTAACCGGGCTGTCCTCGACAAACTACCAATATAAGGGCCGCTCGCTGCAGCGGGTAAGCGTGACCTGGCCTTCGAGCGATCCGGCCAACTGGCTGGCTTCGCCCCTCACCGGTCCGACGCCGGGCGCGGCGCAAGCGGTTACGCGCACGATTCCGAAACCGGTCGTCATCGCTTATTCCGCCGCGCAAACGAGCAACGGCGCGACCATCATCCGCTCGAATCAGGCCGTCACCGTGAACTGCACATACTCGGCTACGAACAGCTTGAGCAACGCCACGCTGGAATACTTCCTCGAAAACGTCAACTTGACCAACCAGACACACACCAGCGTGGCGATGACGAATGTCACCGGCGCAACCTACACGGTGACCATTCTCGGCCAGACCAATCGCAGCGTCGTGCGCTACCGATTCAAGGCTAATCGCGGCGACGGGCTGGAAGTGGTTTCGCCGCGCGCTGATGATCCGCAGATTACGCCGGTCGGCACGAACAACGCGCTCGAGGCGTGGTGGGGTTATTTTGTGACGCCGGTGCGGACGACGACCAACGCTGCGATTTACGACGTGTTCGTTTCCAATGACCAGTTCACCCGGATGAGCAACAACATTCTGCAAAATCCCAAGCGCGTCACGGTCGCCAGCGCCACTGGCCTGCCGCGCGACATTCCGTATGTGGCGGCGACCGCTCCGCAGTGGGAGGGCTCGGTGCCGGGCCTTTTTTGCACCGACGGCCAGGTGTTTGACATCCAGATTCGTTTCCACGGCAGCCTTTATCATCGCGATGGGTCAATTCACTCCTTCAAGGTTGATTTTCCCGACCATCAGCCGTTCAACGGCCAGAAGGCGTGGTTTGAGACGATGCATGGTGTGGAGTTCATTGAAGCGCAGAAGCTCAACCGTCTGCTGGGCCTGCCTTCGTCGCAAATGCGGCGAGTGGACTGGTATATGAACTCCGCGGCGAACGAAGTCCATTCCGAGCAGGGCATCTATGGAACATACATGCTTGAAACCTGGAGCGAATTACAGCAGCAGTTGAATCCGGGCACGACGAACGAAGACACCGGCGATCTCTACAAGGACGTGGGCAACCGCGAAGCTCAGCAAAACAACGTCGAAGGCCCTTACACTCGCGGCAACGAAGCGCCCATGCTCACGAACGCCGGCTGGAATCAACTCCAGCGCTATCAATGGACCTTCTCGCTCGAGGTCAATGAATGGAAAGGCCCGAAGCCGCTCCGCGACTTGCACGAAGGCATGTGGACCGCGCGCGGCGATTCGCCTGCCGCGCCCTATTTTCCCACCAACGCCACCAAGCTCGCCAGCGCGCGATTGTGGTTCACCAACAACTGGGACATTGACACCACGATTACCTCGATGGCGTTGCTCGAATGGATGAGCATCTGGGACGATGCGTGCCAGAACCACTATTTCTGGCGGCGCGCCAGCGGCCGGTGGTCGCGCCTCGGCTGGGATTACGACGGCGTGATGTCCACTGGGGGCGCCGGTGGCGGCGGTGGACCCCCTATGGGGGGGACAACCAATCAGACCATTTACGGCGGCGAATACGGTGCGCCCACCGTCTTTGATGGCGTGAACTGGTGGATGGATACGTTCTTCAAGTGCTTCCGCACCGAATACAACCAGCGCCTTTGGGAATTGAACAATTCGTTCTTCGATCCCACAAACCTGACCGCGCAGGGACTCAGCGTCGCCCCCGCGTTTGCCAAATATCGCCAGGCTTACGTCAACTCGCAGCTTTCCGCGCTTGGCACTTACTACAAACCCGCGCGCCCGATCAACCTCTGGCCTACGAATCGCGCGGCCGTGGTCAGCGCAACCAACCTCGTCACCAGCGCCTACTCGCATCCGCAATCCACGCCGCAGTTGGCGACCAAGTGGGAAATCCGCACTGCGTCGGGCGATTATGAAGAGCCGGTGCTGCGTGTCACCACGACCAACAGTTGCCTGACTAACTACCCGATTCCGTTCGATCAACTCACCTACGGCCAGACCTATTACTGGCGCGCGACGCACATTGACACGAACAACCATCCGTCCGTCGTCTCGGCGGAAACCGCTTTCAGTTGGGGCACGACTAACGCTTCAGCGGGCTTGCTGGTGATGAATGAAATCCTCGCCGACAACCGCAACACCATCCAAAACGGCGGCACCTATCCCGACTACATCGAACTGTTGAACAACAGCACCACCAACATCACGCTCACCGGCTACGCGCTTACGGACGATCCGACGAACACCACAAAATACACCTTCCCGTCCGGCGCGACGATCCTGGCCGGTGGCTATTTGCTCGTGTGGTGCGACTCGGACACCAGCGCGCCGGGCTTGCACACCGGCTTCGGCTTGAACAAGGAAGGCGACTCCGCTCTGTTGCTGAACGGTTCGACCATCATAGACAGCGTCGCGTTTGGCCCGCAAGCGCCGGATGTTTCCATCGGCCGCATCGTCAACGGCACGGGCGGCTGGCAGGCCAACACGCCCACGCCCGGCACCGCGAATTCCGCGAAAACGCTCGGCTCCGTTTCCAATTTGCGCGTCAACGAGTGGATGGCCGACCCGGCTTACGGCGACGACTGGTTCGAGCTTTACAACACCGACACCGACGTCGTCGCGCTCGCCGGACTGTATTTGAGCGACACGCCGTCCATGCCAATGATCACGCAAATCCCGGCGCTGTCGTTCATCGCCGGCAAGGGCTACACGGAGTTCTGGGCCGACGGCAGCAGCGCCGGCGGCAGCCACTGCAATTTCAAGTTGAGCAAGAGCGGCGAAAGCGTTGTCCTC
>Ga0182021_10001521_pt1 | contig 26753 bp, 23 predicted proteins | sample 612E3MmetaG_FD_120493 | JGI IMG/M metagenome (GOLD analysis project Ga0182021, IMG submission 120493) | Permafrost microbial communities from Stordalen Mire, Sweden - 612E3M metaG (Illumina Assembly) | ecosystem: Environmental > Terrestrial > Soil > Wetlands > Permafrost | place: Sweden...
GTTTGCATAGTCTCTCGTATTTTGTTTTCGTACAATAATTTACAACAATTATTGATAACGCACCTGAGACTATGCTTTTATCATATGTGCTATGGGTAATTGCCTTCAGCAGCCCGGACAGCTTAGTAATCAGCTCCATAAGTCTATGCGATAAAATTTATTTTCACTTATACAATTTTGTATACCACGACTAATTCTGCTGCCGAGACAAAGTCAATAGGGCTGCTGGCCAACGCGCCGTTGTCATGGTTTTTGCATCGCCATCTTGACAATTTTATCTTGACGTGACAACTTCGTGCCATCTACCGGGACTCAGTCATCTGGACAACTTTATCGTGACAAAGAAATCCTGCCCACTTACCGGGACTTTGCAAAAACACATGCCAACCCCGACACAGTCGGCAACTCCCCATACCACCGAGCCGTTAGCAGCAAGGCAAATTGCTCCAAACTCTCATTCTACCATGACTTCCGACGCACAAGCAAGAGTTTTGCAGCCCGTCCCTGCAACCGTCCCGTCGTATTCTAAGACATAACCAAATATTATATTAGGTTTTTACGCTGCAAATTTATGTAGGTTTATATACGGAGTTCCTCTTTTTATAACTGAAAAAGCTCTGAATACAATTTTATTCCGGATTATATTTATTGTACTCATTTTGTTATAACCATTTTCAACTCTTTGATTGTAATAAGATCTAAACTCTGGATAGTTCCTAACAGCTGATAATGCTCCCATATTCAATAGGGCTTTAATCATTTTATTGGCCAGTGGATTAACTTTTGTACGACCTTTTAACGAAGTCCCGGATCTATTCTCAAATGGAGCAATGCCACAATAACAACAGAACTTTCTGGCATTTTCAAATTTTGTAAAATTGTGAGTATAAGCAATCAGATAGAATGCTATGATTTTACCAATGCCTGGAATCGTTTTAAGGATTTTATAATTCTTCTGGACCTCTGGATCAGACTTGATTATGGTCTCGATTTCCTTCTCAATGCTCTCCATTTCTGAGCTCAGCGATTTAATAACTCGTTTATTTACATCTAAGTAAAACTGTGAATCTCCTTCTTTAAAATAATCCTGGATATCACACATGGCCGTTTGATATGCTTTTTTGTGCTTTACAAGTTTGTTCCTTAATGATAGCAATTGTTTAATTCGTACAATGGCTCCCGCAGGGAAAATAGTTGGCTTAATCTCATCTCTTTTTCGCCAGGCGTATAATGCAATAAAACCTGCATCTTTCTTATCATTTTTGCCTCTGACCAATCCTATTGATCTTTTAATATCTAATGCAGGAACCATTGAAAAACTAAGTTTCTCGCCATTTAAAAAGATGCAAAGAGGCAAGGAATATTTTCCTGTATCCTCAAAGCAGAAGAATAGATTTTCCTTATTGTCTGGCAATTCCTTCCAAATAACTTGCAATAGTTTTGAGAAACCTACCGGATTGTTTGATACAATAAAATGGTGTTTCAAACTGTGAATGAAAACATCCAGAGTTAGTTTTGACACATCAATACCGATTACTTCTTTTTTAATCTTCATTTTTGCAATTTTAAGTTGTTTAAACTAAAACCTTTAAAAGACCTGATAGTCTATAATTCTAATTGGTCCCAACAACCATATTTGAAAGAATGGGGACTAATACGACGGATAGGAATGTGAGCCTAGCTGCAAAAAAAGTTCACCCCATTCTTTCTTTATGAACATATTAACAACAATAAACAAAGAAAAGAAAAAGAAGCAAAAAGTAAAGAAAATCAACAACATACATATTCAATGTTAATAATTATTGTTAATAAGAGGGAGTAAATGTAAAGGCTGCAAAACACAACTTGTCCCGATTCATCGGGATGCTTTTTTGCCAGTGCGAATCTTGTTCAGTAGCTTTATTATAACATGATTGTTCCTACAATTAAACAGGACTTGTTCATCTTGAACCCATAACATTGTTCACAATCCCGGACTTTCTTCCGACCAACATTTTCATTTATGGTTTTTGCTCACCGTCTTCACAGTCTTTTCGTGATCCAAAACCCACAATACTTACCCGGACTTTGTACATTTTAGACAGTATCTTCCGGAACCCAGACTTTTCAGCCATCTACCAGGACTGGAAAAAACCATAACCTAACAACATTAGTTTCGAATCTAATTATTGAAAATCAATTTACAGCATAGATTGAAGTAGCAGAGTAGTTTTATTTTAACTCCAATGCGCCAAACATCCTTACGTACATTTCTCATGAATGCAAGTAATCCGACGGAGGAAAATCACCATGAGCGTTCACGCTTCGTTCGGTTGCTTGTGCAGCGTTCAGAGGGTGGTGCTGTCGCTTCCTCATTATCTGCCAGAAAACTTCCAATGAAGATTGTACAGTTTTGGGACAATTTGGATCGATTACCTGTCGATGTGGGGGAATGTTTAGAAACATGGAGGAAGATAGAGGATCAGGGTGTTGAGAGACTCCTTTACGATAAGCGACAGGCAAGAGATTTTATTCATCGAAAACTGGGCATACGACACTTACGAGCCTACGACAAGTGTTATCATCCGGCAATGCAGTCAGACTACTTTCGACTCTGCTATATTTTCGTGGAGGGTGGTTGCTACATAGACGCTGATGATGTGTACAATGGGTCTCAAATTCAAGACCTCTTTAGCGATGGTCGGTTAAAAATTCAACCTCTATGCTATGACAAGGCGACGAATATGATGGTACCACCACAGCTTTTCACTAAATCAGGAGCAGATGCTGCGAGTTGGATCTTTTACTTTAACAACAATCCGCTAATTGCTTGTAGTGGGCACCCTGTTATTGAACGCGCACTCACTCAAGCCACATTATCCCTTGAAAGCGACGTAACGAACGGTTTGCCAGAAATACAATCGACAACTGGCCCCGGAAACCTTACCAAATCGATATTTGATGCCGTAACTGAGAACGCCGAGATGGAACATACGCTTCTTGTATTATGCAATTGGGAAGATGTTGCCAGAAGTAGATGGGAGCTTGGTTATAGGAACGACGCCAGGAACTGGAGGCATTCTAACTGCTGTAGTTATCTAGAATGATAATCTATTAAAAAATAATTTGGTATTTATGAATTTAACCTCACCTTGGTCTGCACCTTCGAAATTCTTGTTTCGTATCGCTATGAAATGTCGGAGGTTGCAGCCAAAGAAAAGAACTGCAGCATTCGGACCCTTGAATACTAAGGATCAGCCTAGAATAGAGTATATTTATGTCATCAATCTGAACCGCCAACCAGTTCGTTGGACTAAGATGGAACAAGAGCTAAGACACGTGTTGGATTGCTCTGGAGTTGAACTTTGGAATCTTACTGAGCGGTATGCCGCTGTCGATGCTATTCGCTTTTTACAAGAACCGCTAAAAGATGACGAGATCGATCCAATATATACACTTGGAGATCAGCTCTTCGTAGAGCCACAACCCTTAGCTCTACCCACAAGGATAGAACTCAATTCTCCGATCCGTATGAGTCGAACTGAGATTGCAGTGGCTCGCTCACACATTGACGTTTGGCGAAAGGTGAAAGCGGGTAATCATGAATACGCACTCATTCTTGAAGACGATGTATGGTTTCGATCCAGTTTTGCCCAAAATATGGACCAAGCGTGGGCCGAAATCAAAACCGAATTCAATAGGAAAAGTAATTTCGATATTCTATATCTGTCCTACAAAGAGGTAAAGAATGGCGCTCCGAAGATCTTCCTTTCAAGCAATGTGTTCCGACCAGTGCGTGGTCTCTGGTATCTCTCAGGGTACGTTGTTTCACGCGAAGGGGCTGAGAAGCTCCTTGGACTCCTTCCTTGTCGAGGCCCCGTAGATCTATGGATAAATCAACAGTTCGAATTTCTGGATGTACGAGCGATAAAACAACCTGTAATCTTCCAGCGACGCGATTTTAGCTCCACTAATACATATTCAATACTTCCAACGCTCACGAAAATTGGTGCGATCACAAGTGAGGGTGCATCATTGTTTCACATTCTTCCAAGTGAACGGCCCGTATTTGCCTTTGGGCCCAGAAATTCCGGCCTTTCATCACTTGCAATGGCTCTGTCCATGCTCGGATATAGATGCTGCAGTGATCTCCAAACGCTTCCAGATACTGAACTTAAAATGCTCCTTGCTGGAAAAGGTGACCGAGTTTTTGACGCATATGTGAACATCAGGTCATTGGCGGGGGAAGCCCTTGCTCTCAGAGAACGTTATCCACAGGCTAAGTTTATTATAACCAAGAGCAAGTCTGGAATTATAGATGACAATGATTTAAAAAATAGAGATGATCTCAACGAGCTTGATATCGCCGTTCTTAACATAGAGGCATCCAATAAATGGCAGGTTGTTTGCGAACATCTCAGATGCGCACCGCCTGCTTGTTCCTTTCCTGAGCTAGCTGACCTTGGACAAAGACAGCTCTATTGTGGAAACTTTAAAGCGGACACAGTTCTGAGCCCTGAGACTCCCAAGCGAGATAAGTCACCATGGGTTGTTGAACCAAGTCATTGGTGGCAAGGTATTAATGCTATTACGATAGAAGGGGAAGCAGCGATCGCAACAACCCCAGTTAGAATCAATGACTGTTTGAATTTTCTCGACACAAAACACTGGTATACGCGAGACGATACCTTCATAGGCAACATGGCGTTGTTTCGTTCCTCAAACACAGAATTCTATTCTGGGCTAGGAGCTGCTCTCAGTGTCAAAAGTGAATCTCTGGGTGTTCGAGAATATAGCGCTGCATCGTTGACCAGTCGCGACCGATACTTATACGGAAGATTTGAGGCTATCATTAAGGCGTCGAACGTACCCGGTGTGGTTACCGGTATTTTTCTCCATCGCGATTCACCTAGGCAGGAAATTGATATCGAGATTGCAGGAAATCGAACAGATCGTCTATTAGTTAATGTCTTTTACAATCCAGGTAACGAAGGTGCGAAGTTTGATTATGGATATAGAGGTGCAGCAAGTTTTATTGACCTTGGCTTTGACGCATCAGAATCCTACCATCGGTACGCAATTGAATGGGGTCCAAGCGAGATACGTTGGTTTGTTGACAATCGTCTGGTTCACAGACGTGTTGACTGGGATCCAACCCCAATACCCCATCTTCCAATGGCCTTCCATGTAAACATTTGGCCAACTCTTTCTAAAGAACTTGCTGGACGTTTAGCAAGTCACAGACTTCCCACAAGCACTTTTATAAAGTCGATAGTAATGGATGCAAATCAACCCATTACTAATTAATTAGCATTATGAAAATACTTTCTTATAATCCAGGCCATGACGGGGCGATCTCCTACTTGAAAGATGGTCATTTGATGTTTTCTATTGAGGCAGAGAAGAACTCGAACTACCGGTACTCCCCGATATCTTGTCATGACGTCTTCCGCATTCTTGGGGAACTCGACGAAATACCCGACGTCATTTGTACAGGCGGTTGGTGGCCACGCGATGACTACGAATACTTCCAGGGTTCAGATGTTCATGTCGGGTACCGCGGAGAGTCGAAGAGCGATGTTATCGAAGAGCGAAGGCGCCTATTTGGAAGTCAGGTCCACTATTTCTCATCTTCTCACGAGCGATCGCATCTGCTTTCTGCTTATGGGATGTCAAGGCTACCGAAAGGTACTCCATGCTATGCGTTGATATGGGAAGGCACGATAGGCGCTTTCTATGAGATCGATTCCGAGCTGAACATAAAGCTGCTTGCTGATGTTTTGAATCAAGTGGGGAACCGATATGCACTACTCTACGGTTTAGCTGACCCAACCTTTCCTAAGGATGCGCCTTATTTTCGTTTCCAAGACGCAGGAAAGCTCATGGCTTTAGCCTCATTTTCTAATCGCACCACGCCTTCATCCGAAGAAAGGAAATTGATTGCTTTTCTTCTAGACGATCCGTATAGAGAACTTAGCACGTACGAAGACCTTGAGTATTCACGATACTACAACGTTGGTGTAGATGATCTAGAATTTCGCAATTTCGCAGGTATTTTTAGTGACAAGATATTTGATATCTTTTATCAATTCGCGAAAGCGAACATGAAGAAAAGAATGCCACTAATTATCGGAGGTGGGTGTGGCCTAAATTGCGACTGGAATACCAAATGGAAAGAATCTGGCCTTTTTTCAGAGATCTTTGTAGCACCTGTAGCAAACGATTCTGGTTCTGCGATCGGAACTGCAATTGACGCACAGTTCCACTATACGGGGAACCCTAAAATCAATTGGGACGTCTATTCTGGACTTAATTTTGACTCTATCTATTCTTTTGATGTGGCGCAGTATGATCTCTACGACGCTGATGATGAAATGATTGCCGACATGTTGGCCAATGATCTCATTCTAGGATGGGTAAATGGGAAATACGAAATTGGGCCACGCGCTTTGGGAAACCGTTCGATTCTCGCTTCACCATTCCGAGAAAGTACTAGAGTGAAGCTAAATGAGATCAAGCAGCGCGAGCAATTTCGTCCCATTGCACCTGTTTGTTTAGAAGAAGATGCTACAAGATGGTTTAGCTGCGATCAAGAGAGTCCATTTATGCTTTACACATATCATGTCAAAACGGATGCGCTAGCAGCGGTTACACATGTGAATGGGACTGCTCGCATTCAAACAGTCTCAACTACGACTAACCGACATTTGTACGAGCTGCTTACTGCTTTCAAGGCGCGTACCGGGTATGGTGTTTTGTGTAATACCTCTCTGAATTTCAAAGGAAGAGGATTCATAAACAAGATAGCTGACCTCTCAGCATATACCATACAGCACAATTTGGACGGTTTTGTTATTGAAGGGCGAAGCTATTTTTTGAAATCGTCGAGGAATTATCAGGAATACTTGAAGATGTCAGACCATAATAGGAATTTTCATAAGAACAATCCTAATGAGTTGGATATTAGTATTTAAAAAAAAATAAATTATGTCAAACAAATTTATTGGGTTTATCTACGGTAAAGATCGAATTGAAAAGGAAGAAAAATTTAAAAAATCACTTTACGAAATTGAATCGAGATACATTGAATTCTTCAAAAATCATCCTCCAAAATTCAAAGGAGAAGAACATGATCGGCTTCATAACCATTGATTAATGTGGGGTGACAATAACAATCTAAGATTTGGATTTGATAAAGAATCAGATCTTCCAGTTTACATTAAAAAAGAGTATTTAAATTCCTTTAATGAAATATTCAATACTAATAATCGAGAATGAAATTTTATAGTCATTTTGAATTACTAAAATAATTTTGGATTCGCCATTCTTTCATTTAAACCTCACTAACCAAAAAATGAATTGCCCTTCAAAATAAAATTGTAATGATCAAAACCTACTCATTAAAACCTAAATAGTTTAATATGACATTATTAAAAGAATTCACAGATGTGCTATCATTCGTAATTGCATTTAGTTCATTGATTATAGCTTTAGTTGCTTTAAAGATTGCTAGAAAAACCTTTCTTTATTCATCAAAAGATTATCTTCCGGTTGTTAACTTCAAAATATTAAAGGAGGAATCTATTGAAATAGTTAATAATAGCCCAGATCTTTATAAGATAGATTATATTAACTATATAAAAATCAATACGCTGGGATTCGAGGATTACAATAATGGGTTCATAGTTGAGATCCCATTTATTGTAAAGTCAATTCAATATGGATTAATTGAAAAAATAGAAGGGAAAAAGACAGTTTTTAATTTTGATTCTGCTGGCCCTTGCGCTTATATTTGCCCATATAATGCGCATATGATTAATAGTGTTAGGCAAAAGATTGCAGAAAATTATTCTATGGAAAGCAAGAAAGGATATGCATTGCCTTCTTTACAGGGGGTGTTATATATTATCGAAATTGTCTTTTCAAATAACTTTTTGGAGAGAGACTCTCTGATTTTTAAGCAAGAGCATATGCACGGACTAGGATTTGATAAAACCAAAATTAGTACGGAAACTCTAAATGGGATTCTTACCAAATCTAATATTCCGAAATTTGAAGATCCGGATAAATTATGGTCCTATATAATTAAGCGGTTCTCAATACCAATTGAGAAATATTTTGGGAAATAGGTTTATAACTGTGGCAATTATTTAGGAAGCTCTTAGCTTAGATGTCTCATTCCTTGAGTTTCTTACTATCATTTTTATACTTAAATAGGAACTAGCATATAATGTTGAACTCTCTTTGATCATTGAAGGAGAAATTAAGATTAAATTAGTGGATTAAAAATTCAATTAAACAATGGCCAAGAAAAACGGAAACTTAACAGAAGAACCTTTAGAGAAACAACTTTGGAAAACGGCAGACAAGCTTCGTAAGAATATCGATGCTGCTGAGTACAAGCATATAGTGTTGGGCTTAATCTTCTTAAAATATATTTCTGATGCGTTTGAAGAATTATATGCAAAACTAAAAGCAGACGTATTAAACGGAGCAGACCCGGAGGATAAAGACGAATACAAAGCAGAAAATGTATTCTTCGTTCCAAAGGATGCTCGGTGGAATGATTTGTTATCAAAAGCGAAACAACCTGATATTGGTAAGTTTGTAGACAACGCAATGGACGCTCTTGAAAAGGAAAATGCTTCTTTGAAAGGTGTTTTGCCAAAAGTATTTGCCCGGCAAAATTTGGATCCTACAAGCTTAGGCGAACTTATAGATCTTGTTGGAAACATAGCTTTAGGAGATGCAAAAGCAAGAAGTGCCGATGTTCTTGGTCACGTTTTTGAATATTTCTTAGGTGAGTTTGCATTGGCAGAAGGCAAGAAAGGTGGACAGTTCTATACGCCAAGAAGCGTAGTTGAATTATTGGTAGAAATGTTGGAACCATATAAAGGACGCGTGTTTGACCCTTGCTGCGGTTCGGGTGGTATGTTTGTACATTCCGAAGGTTTTGTTGCTGAACATCGGGGAAGAGTGAACGATATTTCAATTTATGGACAGGAAAGCAATCGTACTACATGGCAATTGTGCAAAATGAATTTGGCTATCCGTGGCATTGACAGTTCACAAGTAAAATGGAACAATGAGGGTTCTTTTTTAAACGATGCACACAAAGACCTGAAAGCGGATTACATAATAGCCAATCCACCATTTAACGTAAGTGATTGGGGCGGTGATTTAATGCGAACAGATGGACGTTGGCAATATGGAACACCACCAACAGGAAATGCAAACTTTGCCTGGATGCAGCATTTTATTTACCACTTAGCTCCTAGCGGTCAAGCAGGTGTTGTTTTGGCGAAAGGGGCATTGACTTCAAAAACATCAGGTGAAGGCGAAATAAGAAAAGCCTTGGTAGAAAACGGGTTAATTGATTGCATTGTAAACTTGCCTGCTAAGTTGTTTTTAAATACACAGATTCCTGCTGCATTATGGTTTATGAGCCGCAACCGTAAAAACGGAAAATTCAGAGACAGAAGCAACGAGATTTTATTTATTGATGCCCGAAATTTGGGGCATTTGATAAACCGCAGAACCCGTGAACTTTCACAAGAAGACATTGATAAAATTACCAGCACTTACCACAATTGGAGAATCCCAGATGGCACGTATGAGGACGTAGCAGGTTTTTGTTCTTCCGCATCTATAAATAAAGTTAAAGAATTGGATTATGTCCTTACGCCAGGAAGATATGTTGGCTTACCCGATGATGAAGATGATTTTGATTTTAAGGAACGTTTTACTGTATTAAAAGCCGAACTGGAAACCCAGCTGCAAAAAGAAGCCCAGCTTAATCTAACAATTTCAGCTAACCTTTTGAAGATTAAAGTCAATGAATGAGGAACAAAATTATTTAGTCGGTCTTTTGCAGCAAGCTGTTACTTCAGTTTACCAGGAAGAAAGATTTCTACTGCGATATGCTGAAGGTGACAGAAGAGGACTATAACAAGCTTTTGTTTTTAGAACTGGCCTTTATTTAAGTAAATTATTTCAGAATACAGAATATGAAACTCTAGATTTAGATTCAGAGTACAACAAAAACCATGGCAATGCAAAAACCTCCTTACGATTTCCTAATGGTTTAAGACCTGATCTAATTGTTCATAGAAGAGATTCTAATGAAGTAAATAAACTAGTGGTAGAATTTAAGGGTTGGTGGGATCTTGATATCACAACCGATATCAGAAAACTTGAAGACCTGACAAATCCTCAAGATACTTACAGGTACTTAATTGGAGTACATGTTGTAATTGGGAGAGAAGGTGGTATTTACAGATATTTTATAAATGGCCAACAATATGAGTAAGTGGGATGAAGTCATTATTGGCGACCATATTGATTTAATAAGTGGTTATGCATTTAAATCTGCTGATTTTTTAAATGAGCAAGAATTAGGTTCTTTACCTGTAATAAAGATTAAAAATGTTGCCAATGGAGATGTAAACCTCTCTGATGTCGTTTATCATCGTTACAATGCTTCTCTCGAAAAGTTTCTACTTGCTAAAGGAGATGTTTTAATTGCTATGACTGGGAACCATCCTCATGCACAAACACAGGTTGTAGGGGATGTTTCTCGATATAAACTTGTTGTAAATGCATTATTAAATCAACGAGTTGGAAAGTTAATAACTAAAGATGAAACAAGTCTTGATTATATATACTATTTATTTAAATGTGAAGATGTTAAAAACTACTTAGCGAACCATTCATCAGGTAGTGCTAATCAAGCAAATATTTCAAAAGGAGATATTTTGGGTCTTATTCTAAATATTCCATCTCCTGTTGAGCAAACTGCTATTGCTTCCGTTCTCTGCAGTTTAGACGAAAAAATAGACCTGCTCTATCACCAAAACCTCACCTTAGAAAAGTTGGCGGAAACACTGTTTAGGAATTGGTTCATTGAGGAAGTAAAGGATGAATGGGCTATTAGTTCATTGAGTGAAATGGCTAACTTTCTGAATGGTTTAGCTTGTCAAAAATTTCCTCCAAAAAATGAAATTGATAAACTTCCTGTTTTAAAAATCAGAGAATTAACTAATGGAATTTCTGAAAATTCAGATTGGGCAAGCACAGATATACAACCCGAATATATTGTAAGGAATGGTGATGTAATTTTTGCGTGGTCCGCTTCATTGATGGTTAAAATTTGGGATGGTCAGGATTGTATTTTGAATCAACATTTGTTTAAAGTAACATCTGAAGACTATCCAAAATGGTTTTACTATTTGTGGTGTAAATATCACTTAGCAGAATTTATTTCCATTGCGGCCAGTCATGCAACCACCATGGGGCATATCAAGCGTGGCGATTTGGATGAAGCAAAGGTTTTAATGCCAAGCCCAGAAGAATTGGCTGCAATGACTGAACAAGCCGAACCTTTGATTCAAAAAATAATTGCAAATAACATTCAAATTAATACGCTATTGAAACTTCGTGATTCATTACTTCCAAAATTGATGTGTGGCGAAGTAACTGTCGAACTTGAAAATTAAAAAGGGAATGATTAGAAAAATTGGACTTTTCTTTTTAACGCTTTGGTTACTGTTTGTTTTGATTATTATCATCACAGCTAAAGTACCCTTTTGCTTTTCAAAAGACTGTTCTTTTGTTGGTGTCACCTACTTATTGTCAAACAATATTATACCACTACTTTGTTTTCTTGCATTGACAATTGGAATCATTTCTTATTGGGATTTCAGGTATCAAATTAAAGGAACGCCAGAGCTATCGTTTAAGATCACAGAAATTGAGAATATTGACTATGAGCATTTAACTTTTCTCACAACTTATATTATCCCTCTGGTTTGTTTCCAATTCGAGAATTTAAGATACATCATTGTTTTTGTAATTCTACTTATTGTGATCGGCTCTATGTACATACGTACTGACTTGTTTTACGCAAATCCAACATTAGCCATTTTACGATTCAGAATCTATAAAGTGAGCGGAGAATTCAGGAACGGAGAAATCAGAAAAAGTAAAATTTTAATCAGTAAGGACAAACTAACAAAAGATGACAGAGTAAAATATTTCAAGCTCGATGAACGAATTTATTACGCCTCTAAAGTGAATACAAATGAATAAATTAGAATTAAATAATGCTCTTGGATTTTTAAACGCACCTCAAGGTGAGTTGCAAATTATGTTATATGCCAACATTGAAGGCATAGAAGAACCAAGGAAATTGGATATAAAAGGCGAAGATTTGCCCGAATTGAGACAATTATTTGTGAATGCAATCCAATTATTTATAATAGCGAAAGAAGATTACTCTGTATTACCTCTATCAACAGCAGATGAGAGAGGAAAGTGTTTTTACCAATACGATTTAGAGTTACCAGATGAATTACAATTATTAGAGAGCACCATAGGGAATGATAATTTACAGAATTTCAATTTTAATGCGAATCAACTCTCCGGAATCGATTCTCTCATAATAGTTTTAGCAGACGATGATAACGAAATTGCATTATTTAAAAGAGTGTCACCAGTTGAAGTGGTAGGAAGAGGTGGTTTTATGTTATGGAAATCAAACCAAAGACTTGAAAGATTTGACGATCAATTACTAAGAATAAGTCCTAAATTTCAGGTAATACGTGTTAATGATGAAATTATAATAATTGATTTGGGAGCAATTGAAAAGAGCTTCGGATTCAATGATGTAATTACAAGAGAAGCAACGATAAGTCTTGATGTTATAAGAAATATGCAACTCGTCAGCAATATAGCTAGTTTAGAAGAATTAGTAAGTGACTTGAGTTTTGCGAGAAAGCTTACCAAAGTAGCTAGAAATTCGCCAGTTATAAAACATAATATTCCTAACGCTAACATAATCGCTTTTTCAAAGTCTCATCCTTTAACAAAGAAAAAGATGCGATATAATGCGGATGAAACACAATTCAATTTGGATACTCGTGTATCTAAGGACTTGTTTATTAAAATTTTGAATGATGATTTGCTAACCTCCGAGCTTACAAAATTGTATTATGATAGTTTAGCAAAAGATGGAATCGAAATTGAAGAAGAAGCAAATATTGAAAACAACGAAGAATGAATAAGCTAAAAAAGACAATAGAGCAATATGGGCGTTGGGCTGAATTGTCAATTTACATTGACAGAATAGAAACACATATTGAATCTGACTTTAGCCATTCATTAGAAAATGCCAAAGCATTATTAGAAACGATTGGAAAAGAAATTTGCAAATCCAAAGGATTAGAACTTAGTGAAACATCAAGCATAAACGGAGTGCTGAAAAATGCTTTTTCTTCGTTGGGTTATTCAAACAGCAACTTAGTAAATCAAATTGCTACTGCACTTGCTACCATTGGTCAACAAGTTGGTGAATTGAGAAATGAAATCGGCATTTCATCACATGGCAAATCCTTAGAAGAAATAAGGGAAAGAAACAATCGTGTTGACATTCTCACAAGAGAGTTTTTAATAGACTCTGTCGAAATTGTTTCCTGTTTCTTAATTAGGAATTTTGAAAATGGGAACCCCCGTAAAAGTAAAGACGCATTGGAAGAAAAGTTGGACTATTGGGAAGCAGAAGAATTCAACGAGTTCTGGGATGATTCTTTTGGCGAATTTGAAATGGGTAACTATGCATACGCAGCAAGTGAAATTTTGTTCAATGTAGATAAGCAAGCATATATAAATGAATACAATGCTTTTACAGTAAATGAAAAGCCTTAATAATGACAAGAATTACAGAAAATATTATAGAAGCATTTGCTATTGAGCTTTTAGATAAGCTTGGCTATGATTATATCTATGCTCCCGATATTGCTCCAGATGGTGATAACCCTGAAAGAGACAACTATCAACAAATTCTCTTGTTGAATAGATTAGAAAATGCGGTACATAGAATTAATCCTGGTATTCCTGTTGATGCACAAAATGAAGCGATTAAAGAAATACAACGTATAGCAACGCCTGAGCTATTAGTAAACAATGAAACATTTCATCGCTTCTTAACAGAGGGTATTCCTATTTCAAAAAGAGTAGATGGTGTTGATAGAGGAGATAGAGTTTGGTTAATCGATTTTAAAAATCCATATAACAATGATTTTGTTGTAGCCAATCAATTTACAATCATTGAAAATGGGAACAACAAAAGACCTGATGTTATTCTTTTTATAAATGGGATTCCTCTTGTAGTTTTAGAATTGAAAAATGCCGCTGATGAAAACGCTACAATAAATTCTGCTTTTAGACAAATAGAAACATACAAATCAATAATTCCCAGCCTGTTTACATATAATGGTTTTGTTATTATTTCTGACGGATTGGAAGCAAAATCAGGTTCATTATCTTCTGGCTTCAGCCGATACATGGCATGGAAATCAGCCGATGGAAAAGCAGAAGCATCACATTTGGTAAGTCAATTGGAAACTTTGATCCAGGGTATGTTGAATAAAGAAACACTTATTGACCTAATCCGTCATTTTATTGTCTTTGAGAAATCGAAAAAGGAAGACCCGGAAACGGGAATTACAACAATATCAACTGTAAAAAAACTAGCGGCTTATCATCAGTACTATGCTGTTAACAGAGCCGTTGAATCGACACTAAGAGCGTCAGGCTACTTGGTAAAAAATGAAACACCTTTGAGTATGGTTATGGAATCTCCTGAAAGTTATGGAGTGCCAGGAGTAAAAACCCAACCTGTTGGAGACAGAAAAGGAGGCGTAGTTTGGCACACTCAGGGAAGTGGAAAATCATTATCAATGGTTTTTTATACGGGGAAAATAGTATTGGCTTTAGACAATCCAACCATATTGGTAATCACTGACAGAAATGATTTGGATGATCAACTCTTTGATACTTTTGCTTCATCAAAGCAGCTACTTAGGCAAGAACCTGTTCAGGCAGATGATCGTAACCAATTAAAAGAGTTATTGAAAGTGGCTTCGGGAGGTGTGGTTTTTACAACTATTCAGAAATTTCAACCTGAAGAAGGTAATGTTTATGAAACGCTTTCAGAAAGAAAAAATATTGTTGTTATTGCAGATGAAGCTCATAGAACACAGTATGGTTTTAAAGCAAAAACTATTGATGCCAAAGATGGACAAGGGAATGTTGTAGGTAAAAAGATCGTTTACGGCTTCGCAAAATACATGCGTGATGCGTTGCCCAATGCAACCTATCTTGGTTTTACCGGAACGCCGATTGAAAGTACAGATGTAAATACACCAGCAGTATTTGGTAACTATGTAGACATATATGATATCTCACAAGCTGTTGAAGATGGGGCAACCGTGCGTATCTATTATGAGAGCCGGTTGGCTAAAGTAAATTTATCTGATGAAGGGAAGGAACTTATAAAAGATTTAGATGATGAACTCGACCAGGAAGATTTTACAAGTTCTCAAAAGGCCAAAGCCAAATGGACACAATTGGAAGCGTTGGTAGGGAGTGAAAGTAGAACAAATATAATTGCAAAAGATATTATAACCCACTTTGAACAACGGCAGGAAGTGTTTGCTGGAAAAGCCATGATTGTAACGATGAGTCGTAGAATTGCAGCAGAACTATATAATGCAATTACCAAGATTAAACCTGAATGGCATTCAGCGGAACTGAAAAAAGGAGCAATTAAAGTTGTTATGACTTCTGCATCCTCAGATGGGCCAGTAATTGCAATGCATCACACTTCAAAAGATCAAAGAAGGGTATTATCTGACAGGATGAAGGATCCGGACGATGAATTAAAACTTGTTATTGTATGCGACATGTGGCTTACTGGTTTTGATGTTCCTTGTTTGCATACTTTGTACATAGATAAACCGATGAAGGGGCATAATCTTGTTCAGGCAATAGCACGAGTGAATCGTGTTTATAAAGATAAGCCGGGCGGTTTGATAGTAGATTATTTGGGAATTGCATCTGATCTAAAAAAAGCTCTCTCATTTTATTCAAATGCAGGGGGGAAAGGTGATCCAACATTATTACAGGAACAGGCAGTTCATTTTATGTTAGAGAAAATAGAGGTTGTTTCTCAAATGTTTCACGGTTTTGCATATGAACATTATTTTGATGCATCCACTTCAAAAAAGCTCTCTCTTATATTGGCTGCTGAAGAACACATTTTAGGATTAGATGATGGAAAGAAAAGGTATATTAATGAAGTAACTGCGCTCTCAAAATCATTTGCTATTGCTATACCACATGAAAAGGCAATGGACTTAAAAGATGAAGTTTCATTTTTCCAGGCAGTAAAAGCAAGATTGGCAAAGTTTGACATTACAGGCTCAGGTAAGACAGACGAAGAAATTGAAACAACAATAAGGCAAGTAATAGACAAGGCATTAGTATCAGAAAAAGTGATTGATATTTTTGATGCAGCAGGAATCAAGAAACCTGATATCTCGATACTTTCAGAAGAATTTTTAATGGAATTGAAAGGAATGGAGCAAAAAAATATTGCTCTTGAAGTTTTGAAAAAATTGTTGAATGATGAAATAAAATCAAGGGCCAGGAAGAACCTTGTAAAAAGTAAATCTTTAATGGAAATGTTAGAAGCTGCTATAAAAAAATATCATAATAAAATTCTTTCAGCAGCCGAAGTTATTGAAGAACTCATAAATCTGAGTAAGGACATTGTTGATATGGATAATGAAGCCAAATCAATGGATTTGTCTGATTTTGAATATGCTTTTTATACAGCAGTAGCAAACAATGACAGTGCAAAAGAACTTATGGGGAAGGACAAATTAAGAGAACTTGCCGTAGTACTTACCGAAACCATTAGACAAAATGCTTCAATTGACTGGACAATAAAAGAAAGCGTGAAAGCCAAACTAAAAGTAGCGGTAAAACGAATTTTAAGAAAGTATGGTTATCCGCCTGACATGCAAATGCTAGCCACCGAAACTGTGCTAAAACAAGCAGAGCTGATAGCAAATGAATTAACAAACCAGTAAACAACTGAAATATAGAACCTGCCGTTTTTTGTCTCGAAGAATATAATATGAAATTACGATCAGCCTATGAGCGTTAGGTTTTTAAAGAGAATAAAGAAGGCGGTACATTTTGTCTCGCTGCATTTCTCCATGTGGTAGAAGTACTCCTCTCGTGCTAAAGGGAGTATTAAAAAATAATGTACCGCCTATGATGTAAATATACAATATTCTGAAAGATCAAAAAAATCCTAACCCTGTTCTTTTAATACGATGGCATTCATTCTCCATCCTTTATTACAGGATTGTATTGCAGACAATGACTTTCACAGCATGAGAATATGAAGTCTCTCAGATTTCTAAGAATGCCATCTTCCTTTTTTAAAATGAAGAATCCTTTGCAAACACCTTTCGCAAAAATAACTTACCATACAAATCTGAATCCTCGTTTGCGGAAAGAGCTTGCAAAGATCAAATTCAGAGACATCAAGTTAGTTTCAAAGGTACATTTCATCCAAATTGGGTTGAAGAAAAGGCGTATTGATAATTAAATATTATTACTATAATTAGAGTAGAATTGCCATTCTAGATAGACATTGAGGCATAATTATTCTAACTTTAATGAGTATTTATATTCACCTTATTTATGGAATCAAATGTTCTCTTAACTATCTTATCGTTAATTCTGGGGATAATAATACCCTTATTAATTCAATTCTTTTTTAATAAAAAATTTGGAACAAAACCTTATTTTGATAGGGATTCTGCCAAAAATAGTATGATTGTAGACATGACTAAATCAGAAGAGATGAATTATATTGGAATAAGTCATTCCAGAATTACTGAATATTTTAAAGAAGCTTTAGCATTTAACAACAATAAAAACCTTCCGTGGAAAAGGATTCATTTCTTTTTTCCAGATTCAATAAATGGTAGATGTTGGGACTCAAATTTTGACAGGAAAATAAATTTAAATATTCTTCAAATTTCCAATTTTTTATTAAATGAATTTGCCATACATCTTCCCGGTATTGAGAGAATTTATTTTCATAATTATAAAGGTCCAATTAGCTTCGGGGGGTCGTTATTCAAATATGTAAATAGTAAAAATGCAGTTGATGTAATTTACGATGTACAACAAATAGCTAAAAAGAATTTGGAACTAAAAAAATCCAGAACGATTCGAATAAATTATTCCTATAATAAACATCGAATGTTTTTTAGAAGAATATACGACTGTTTCGAGGAAATAAAAAATGATTCATTCATGCTATATGAAGTAGATTGTTCAAATGTCAATTTCTGGAATAGAAGTGTTAGAGATTGGAACTATTTTGAACAAAAATATGACCCATATCAAATAAGTATGTCTTCCATGCTTGACCAAATTGAATTGAAAAACTCAAATAGCATTTTATCATTAGGGGCTGGAACTGGAGAAATGGAACTTAAATTAATTGAGGAAAAACAATTTAAAGGTTTTTTGGGTTTAGTTGACAATAGCTATTCTATGCTTTTTAGTGCCTTTGAAAAATTAGACAGATATGAAAATGTTTCTTTTTCATTAGTGAATCTAAGCAACGAATGGAAACTATATGGAGATTTGAGTAAAAAAAAATATGATTATATACTTATACATTTTTCAGTTCATTACTTTATAAATAACAATCAGACTAGTTGTGAATTTGCCAGAAAACTAAAAGAAATATTAGGAAAAAATGGTGAAATAATCATAGCAATTCATGACAACCTTTTTGAAGGTCCTAAAAGGAAGGATAAATTAAGAAAACTGATAGTAGACTTCGCCAATAAATATAATATTCTTGGGGAAAGTTACTCTGATAATGTAAGTTTAGAAGAATTAAAAATTGGATTTAATAACAATGGATTGGCGCTTATTAGTGAGAATGAAATTGTTATTGAAAGAACTATGAAAGATCGAATATCTATGTGGGGAGTTGAAGCGATTCTCAGTACACTAATAGATTTAAGCAAATTATCAAATGAATTAAAAAATGAATTATTTCTTAGACTGGATGGTTTAAAAAATGAAGAAACGGCTCCAACAAAAGTAAAATACCTGCATTTTGGCAGAAAATTACTAGTTGTCTGTGCCTTAATACAGAACAAGAAGGGAGAAGTACTAACTGTTATTAAGAATGGACATTTCCTTCTACCTGGTGGCATAAAACAATTTACTGAAACTGATAGTATAACTCTATGTAGAGAGTTAAAGGAAGAGTTGTCAATAAAACATAATCAATTGGAAATAATTAAATATATTGGAAAGTTCAATTTTGATAAAGCGTTTATTGAAGATATACCCTTAGAAATGAATGTGTACAGATGTAAATTAAAAAACGATATTGATTTACGCCCTGAAAATGAGATTACCAAATTTGTTTGGCTTAATGAAGAAAAATATAATAATTATGAGTTAATGCCACGATCCTACTTTAGTAAAATATTTGAAACTGCCGAAGTTATATTACCTAAATCTTAAATATAAAGATAACCACTATAGTAGTGATTAATCAGTTGTTAACTTAAAGCCTTTAAAAAAGTAACAGTTTTTCTAGTATTACTTCTTAACTGAATCCTATTTTGCGGAAAGAGCTTGCAAAGATCAAATTCAGAAATATAAATAAAAATTCATCGGCACATTTGCAGCTTGAAATCCGGAAGCTGCAAATGTGCCTTTCTGTTTATTTTCATAAATGTGTGATTATGTTTATTAATCTTATTGCGAATTATTTTAGGCTATATATTCTTGTCTATGACTTCTTTTAAACATATTGCGGTTTTATCTTCGTGAACATAATGAGCGCCCCTATCGCTATAAATGTTGCGATTCCATAGAGAATACCAGGGCTATAGAAATAAATAGCAGCAGCACCTAAAGGAACAAGCACTCGATATGCTGCTTGTAAACTTTGGTTCACGCCTTGTAGTTTTCCCTGTTCACTTTCATCCACCGATTGCGAAAGGCGTCCATTATATGAAGGGTCAAATAAACCTTCTCCAAGGGTTATACATATAACCGCAGAAATAATCAAATAAGTCGAATTAATATAAATACTTAGTAGGATTAAACTTAATCCAATGCCAAGACCAAAAAGCCCCACAATCCCTATATTTCGTTCGCTAAATTTCTTTAAAAAAAGCGGCAATAATACCGCGCGCGAAACTATGTCGCATGCACCAATAAGTGTGAATATACTACCCACTAATGCTGGCCCCCATTTGAAGATATCTTTTAAAAAAATACTGAAATTGAACTGGTAAATACCTATACCAACATAGAAGAAAGTACCCATGATCAGGAGTATCCTGGCTTCTTTTAAATTAAAAATAGCTTTGAACTGAGAAAAGGTATTTAAACTCTTTATCGATATATGTGCTAAACGTTTTTCAACAGGAAGAGATTCCGGTAGAAAAAAATACGTGCAAATGATAGATAATGAAATTATTCCTGCAGTTACAAAGAAAGGAAGTGAAATTGAGATTGCTCCTAATAAACCTCATAGAGCAGGTCCTATCATGAATCCAATACCAATGGTTGCACCAATATAACTATACCATTTGGTCCTTTCTTTTGGTTCTGTACTATCCGCAATATAAGCAAACATTGTGCTAATGTTCCCGGCAGTCAATCCATCTATTATTCGGCCAAGGAAAAGTACCCAAAGAGCCCCTCCGATACCAAACAAAATCCATCCTGCCACAGAACCTAAAAGACTAATAATCAAAATGCTCTTTCGACCATATCGATCGCTTAATGCTCCAAAGATTGGAGCTGCAAAAAAAGTGCAAACAGCATATGCTGATACAAGTGCACTCATGCCTATAACTATTTGCGAATCAGGCAAATATTTTCCAAGTAAAAAAGGTAGCAGCGGAAAAACAACAGACATACCGATTGTGTTTATCAATACAATCCCAACAATTATCCACAGTAACCGTTTTTTTGTATATTTTATCTTCATTTTTTTTGGATATTTATTTTAAGCCATTTGCTTCGAATCTTGTTCCAACTGCTCACTTCTGGACATACTTATGGCTAGCACTCATTTTTTGAATGTAATTTTTAAACAATAAGATGTTACTTTGAAATGAATTGAAAACCTTTTAACGAAACAACTTTATTTAACAGGTGAAGAACTGTCTCTGACTTTTTTCATTTCATAGAATCTTTTTAACCAATCTTCTCTGCTTGGGCGATGTTCTCCTTCACCAAAATTTTCGAAAGAGATTCTTCTTCTTGGTCTTCCTCCTCCTGGGGCAAAACCAGCTAACAGAATTTTCGAGAGTATAATTAATCCTGCAGTTTGCCAAAATGTAATGATTGGTCCATTAAATAATAAAGGAATTAACCAATTCCATAGGCTCATTGTAATAAAGATTATAAGCGTAATACCGCAAATCCAAAGAATAGTGAAACCTATAAATTTTAATGCTTTTAAAGTTTTCATTTTAACTATTTTTTAAAGAGTTATATAAATCATTTAAATTTTCTCTAAGTGCCAACACTGCGTATCGTTTTCTGGATATCAGTGTATTAATTCCAATACCCGTTTTTTTAGATATCTCATTGAAACTAATTTCGTCAAATTCATTAGCAATGAATACACTGCTCTGCTCTTCAGACAATTCCGCTAATGTTTTTTCAATAGTTTCCCAAATCATTTGTTTAAGTTCTTCATCTTCGTGTGTTGTTCCAAATGCAGGCAAAATATCTTCTAGTGAAACTGGTTCATCTTCATCATCTTTAATATTTTCACTATAGCTTAATGATTCTGGTTTCTTCTTTCGATACAAATCTGCTATACGGTTATCTGCTACCCTATAAAGCCATGCTATAATACTATCAATTTTCAGAATATTTCTAAATCCTATTGTCAGTTGGTAAAATACATCCTGCAGAATGTCTTCAGCATCTAATTTATCGGATACTCTTTTCCTAATATAACCTTGAAGACGTCTCTTTTCAGTCTTGTATACATCTCCTATCTTTTCAGATTCTTTTGGATCCATTGAAATTACTCTTTACGTCCGTAGTCGTATAAATTGTAAAAATATTTTAAAAAACCTTAACCTATTTATTAATAATCTGATTTTTAAGCAATTGTATATTTATTAATTTTAGAAATGAAAGAAAACTATTTTATATTTTGGCTATCCCACAATGTAGCATATTAGCAAGTCCGCAAGAGCCAACACTATAACCAAAGGCTTGAAAAGAGCTTCAATCTCCCAGCCCGTACCCAATAATATTACTAAGTTTCATTATTTGGTTTTTATAAGTTAAATTTTGATAGTTTTCAAGAATTCTAAAAATACTAGGATATTTTTTAAAATAATTTTAAATCTCATCCGTCAACGTAAATGTGGACGAAATAATAAAAATCTTAGTAGTGAAAAGTCATGTTTAGAATTTAATTTACAAGAGTCGTATTATGAAAGATAGAATTATTGCAATTGTAGATGCAAAAATATTTGATGGTGAACGTATAATCGAAGGACACAATGTCATCATAAAAGGAGAAAAAATCCTTAATGTAGGTGGTCCGGTACCTGAAGGTGCTGAAATTGTTGATGCTAAAGGCTGTACACTGCTGCCGGGATTGATAGACGCGCATTCCCATCCAAAAATGGAAACCTTGAAGTTTTCCTTGACCTTCGGCGTAACCACCACATTTCAAATGCAGGGCTTCAGGCCCAAGGAGATAAAAGAGAGAAGAGATCTGACTGATTGCCTGACATCGTTCGGAGCGATCGGAGCGCCGGGAGGCCATCCGTCTGAACTTTTAACCCAGGAAGATATCGCACAACTGAAAATTATGGTTGGAAAAATTGGAGAAAAAGCAGCTCCAAAAAAATCTGCCGCTACACCTGAAGAGGCAGCCAGTATTGTTGCAGAGCGCGTGGAGCAGGGAGCGGACTATGTTAAAATTATGATTGAAGACGGAATAGTATTTGGCCATCCAGGTACACCTGATGTCACTAATGAAGTGATTAAAACTGCCTGTACCGAATCCCACCGTTTTGGCAAAATGGCTGTCGCGCATACCATGTCCATTAAAGCCACCGAACGCGCCATCAACGCAGGGATCGACGGTTTGATGCACATCTTCATCGACAAACCGTATACAAAGCAGATCATTGGAGCTATTGTCAATTCAGGCGTATTTGTATGCCCCACGATTGCCGCCGGAGCGTCTGTGATAGGTGACAGTGACGCCCCGGAGTTTGCCAAGGATGAGCGCGTAAGCTCCAAATTGAGCGAAGAATGGCTGAACGCGCTTTACACGCATATAGGTTCTTATCCGCAGGGCAAGATGGAATATCTATTAAAGACAGTGAAAACTCTCCATGATGCGGGCGTCGATATATTAGCTGGCAGTGATGCATCTATTCCTTCAATTGGGGGTATGGTGCATGGCGCCAGCCTGCATCATGAGCTGCAGTTACTCGTCAGGGCCGGACTGGCACCAATCGAGGCGCTCAGAGCCGCCACGTCTGTTCCCGCGCGCCGCTTTGGTATGAATGACCGTGGTCGCATCGTGAATGGTGCCCGTGCTGACCTGTTGCTGGTGAAGGGCGACCCGACGGTTAATATTTCCGACACATTGTCAACAGTAGCTGTTTGGCGCCAGGGAGTGAGGACAAATATGACTAAACTTACCGAGCGTGATCTATTACTCTTTGAAGCCATTAAAAATGGTAATATTGAAAAAATAGAAACATCTTTAAATAATGGCGCTAATATCAATATCTTTTGCGTCCAGTATGAAGTTTATAGAAGGATTTCTCCACTAGAATATGCTATTTATTGCAACGCGAGTGCTGACATAATTACTTGTTTGATAGATCATGGAGCAAAAATAGATGAAGTAAATGAAGATAGGAAAAGATCTATATTAGAAATTGTTATTTGTTTTTATAAAGAAAATACAATAGTAGATTATTTGTTAAGAAAAGGAGCACAATTTGCAACGGAACAACATCGCTATGCTTTTGAAGGAAACATAAAAGCGTTGCAAGAAATACATCAAGATATTAGAGAAAATATAAACAAAGTAAAAACAGCAAGCGGATGCACCTTACTACATTATGCTGTAGCTTCTGGTAAGTTGAATGTTGTACAGTGGCTATTAAAAGAAGGAGGAGCACAAATTAATGAGAAAGATGATTTTGGTTTGACTGCTTTATCGTGTGCTGCATCTAAAGGTCATCTGGAAGTTGTAAAATGGCTATTAAAAGAAGGAGGAGCACAAATTGATGAGAGAACCAGGCGTGGTTTAACTATTTTATTGTGCGCTGCATCTAAAGGTCAGCTAGAAGTTGTAGAATGGCTATTAGAAGAAGGAGGAGCAAAAATTGGTGAGAAAGATAATGAAGGTAATACCGCCTTATTGTTTGCTGCTATGAATGGAGAATTAGAAACTGTGCAATGGCTATTAGAGCATGGGGCATCCTTACAGGAGAGAAATGAACAAGGAAGAACAGCTGTAGAATTAATACCTGGTGAGGAGAACAAGGAATATTTATTACAATTTAACCTAAAACCAAAAAATTAAGCCCCTGAGAAAACAATCATAAACACGTATGTTGTCTTTATCAATAATAGTTGTAAAATTTTAATATAAAACTATGAGCAAAAAAATAGGCCCTCCGTCTACGAATGTAGAATTTGACAAATTATATAGTTCCGTAGGCCACTGGATATGGAGTGATGTACGAATTCCCAGGGAACTTAAAGAACTTGTTACGATCAATAAACCCAAAAACTCAATAGAGTTAGGTTGTGGTATAGGAAGATTTTCAAGCTACATGGCAGAGCAAGGAATAAACGTAACGGGTGTTGACTTTTCTTCCGTTGCCATTGATAAGGCTAAGAAGCGAATAAATAATAGTGAACTTAAACCAACATTTATTGTTGGCGATGTAACTAATCTTAAAGGTTTAAACAACCAGTTTGATGTATCCTTCGATGTTGGTTGTTTTCACTGCTTGAATGAAGAAGGACAGAAAAGATATGTTGAAGAGGTTTATAGATTATTAAAACCAGGTGCAATACATTTACTTTGGGCGTTAGATAATTCACCCAGCAATATTAAATTAAATCCAAATTACATTTCCAATGTTTTTGGAAGCCATTTTCAATTGACAAAATCAAAATTTAGTGGGAGAAGAATAATATTTGTAGCATCACATTGGTATTGGCTTACACGTATAAAATAATAATGAAATTTGATTTGGCAAATCACTAAAAGACAGGAATGGCAGCCGATAATAACAGCCTCACATAAACTTAATTCAAAATAATATGAAAATAGCTGATAATTTAGAGATGTTAGAATTACCTATGAAGGTCATGCGAATGGATAGGATAGTTTATCCAACACTTATGTGGGATGATGATAACGTTATTCTAGTTGATGCTGGAATACCCAGTAATTTAGAGATGATTCAAAAACAAATGGAAGCTGCCGGTGTACCTTTTAAAAGGTTAACAAAAATAATAGCCACTCAACAAGATATTGATCATGTTGCAGGAATTAAAGGTATTCTAGATGAAAATCCAGAGGTAAGGGTGCTTGCTCATGAAGTGGATAAACCATATATTCAGGGTGAGAAGAAGGTTAAAAGATTGAATTCTAAATTCATGGATCGTATAAAGGATTTACCAGAAGAGGTACGGTTAGAAATTGTAGATATGTTTGAAAACTCCAGTATTAAAGTTAACAGCACCCTTAGTGATGGTGAAGTGTTGCCCTTTTGTGGGGGAATTACTGTAATTCATACGCCCGGTCATACACCCGGACACATTTGCTTGTATCATCAAAAAAGTAAGACACTCATTGCAGGGGATGCCATGAATATTCTTCATGGTGAGTTGGTCGGACCGAATGAGGATCCGATGAGTGAGGATGGGGTGAATGCGAATGATGCTATTAATTCACTTGAAAAACTTATGAATTATGATATCGTGAATATCATAACTTATCATGGTGGATTATTTAATGATAATCCTAATGAGAGAATTAAAGAGGTAATTCGAGATAGAAAGTTATATAGTTACATGAAATGATTGATATTTACTTAATTCTACTTCCTTTAGTGGGTCTGTACAGGAGATCATGCGCGAGATCAGACTCAGGATTCGGGTGGTCGGCAGCTTCCCTGTTGGCAACTCAGCACTCATGCTCGTTGCGCGACTCAGGCACACCGTTACGATAAAATGGCAGCCGATCATATTGTTACGCATATTGACCATCCCTTCTGTCAGGCACATTACGCAAAGGAAAATATACGTTGATTAGAGTAATTTATGGTTTTGCGTAAAGAGTTCCAGCCCGTCCCTGTCACTCGGCGAAACTGGCAGCTAAAATAGTAAATATCGACATACCAAGACAATAATAAAATTTGCCCTACAGCTAACTCGCTGGTACAGGCAATAAGCTTTACTAACTCTGACCATTTTGAAAACATCCGAGGAAAGCTTCTTGCACATACCAGCCCTCATAAATCCATAGACTCCATATTTTCTGAGAAACTAATAATGTTTTTTTACCAACGAGACCAAAAGCTTTTCGAAATCCAGACAATTTCTACATTATGACAAATCAGTTCCATTTACCTGGACTTTTAAAATACTGCTTTGCCTTTACAATTTCTGCAACGATGACAGTTTTAAAATAGACCGGCAGCTAATTCGGATGGTTTAATTAATTGACTTCGTCGAGCTCGTCGCACTAAAGTGCTCCTCGGTTATCTCAACATTGCTGCGCAATGGATTCGATGAGCTCTCCCGCTTAGGCGGGATCGGTTGCCTTCCCGCTTCGCCTCTCCTACTCTATTAAA
>Ga0182021_10001522_pt1 | contig 26751 bp, 18 predicted proteins | sample 612E3MmetaG_FD_120493 | JGI IMG/M metagenome (GOLD analysis project Ga0182021, IMG submission 120493) | Permafrost microbial communities from Stordalen Mire, Sweden - 612E3M metaG (Illumina Assembly) | ecosystem: Environmental > Terrestrial > Soil > Wetlands > Permafrost | place: Sweden...
GAAGGGCACGTCGCCAACCGAGCCCTTGCTCTGCTCCTTCGGCCCGAGCGAGTCCGTGGTCATCTCTTTCCTTTTCTACCGCGCCGGTCGGGAAATCGGCGCTGACGGCAACTGGTGGCACAGGCGGATCGACCGAGGGTAGAGACCGGTCGCGCGGTAGACGCGCGACCACGACACCCCGTTACGCCATCCGCCCGAATCGTTGAGCAAGACGGGACAGTTTGTCACCCCTCGAAGTGGTGGCCTTGATGAAGCGGCTTCTGTCACCCGCGGTCGACCCGCCGATCGAGCATTCGGCTCAAATCTCGCGCGGGAGCACGACCACGCGTCGGTTCGGTTCCTCGCCGATCGATTGGGTCCCGACGCGCTCGTGGTCGCGCAGTGCGAGATGGATCCAGCGCCGCTCGAGCGCCGGCATCGGCTCCAGCTGGAGCATCTTCCCGGTCTCGACGACGCGCTCTGCGGCGCGGTTGGCAATGTCGCGCAGCTGGCGTTCGCGGCGTCCGCGGTAGTCCTCGACATCGACCAGAATCCGAGTCCACTCGCCAACGCGCTTGGACAGCAGCAGATTCACGAGGTGCTGCAGCGCCGAGAGGCGTTCGCCCTTGCGTCCGATCAGCGCGCCGAGCGCTTCCTTCTCATCGCCCTCTCCGACCACGTTTAGCCGGTTCGTCTCGCCCGCCTTAATCTCTACGCGGACGTTGAATTCGAGCCGGGACATGATCTGCTCGAGTATCTCCTTGGCCGCGGCCATTGCCTCGGGTGTGACCTCGGCCGACTCCGCGTGTTCAGGATGCGGTGTCTCGCGCGCAGCTGCAACTTCGGCGAGCTCCTTGGCCGTCAGACCGGCCTGGGGGCGCTGCCCGGCGTCGTAACGCGGGCCGCGGTCGGGCCGAGGCCCGCGGTCGCCGGAGGGGCGGGGACCTCGATCGCGGTCGAAGTGACTACCCCCGGTGCGGGGGCCCTGATCGCGGTCGGGCCGAGGCCCGCGGTCGCCGGAGGGGCGTGGACCTCGGTCACCCGAGGGTCCTCGGTCGTCGTGCCAGGCCGGGCGCGGTCCACGATCGCGGTCGTGGCCAAAGTCACGGTCGCGCCGCGGGCGCTCCTCCCGATCATGACTCGGGGCTGCCAGCGGGACCTGGGCAGCCGCCTCTCGCTTTGGAGCGGCGCCGCCCAGCGCCGAGCGAGGAGCCGCCAGGACGCGGGCGGGCTCGGCGCCCATGCCCAGGACGCCGCGGCTGCCGGGCGTCAGGATCTCGAAATCGAGCTCGTCGAGGCCCACGCCGAACTCTTCTCGGGCCCCGCGTAGAGCCTCCTCCACCGTCTTGCCGGTGAATTCGCGGTAAGCGTCGCGATAGGCAGTCATGTCAGCGTCGTCTCCCTCGTCGGCCCGCGCGCCTGTGCGTGTTGGGCCGCACCGTTGAGGCCGCCGATGCCCATCGTTCTTCCGGCTTGTGCCGGGTGGCAGCCAGCGACTTACCTGCGTCCGCTGGCTCGGGCATGGTGACCGGGAACCTTGGGTTGTGGTTTCGGGCGAAGGACGGGTTCCAGCCGAAGAGCGGGAACATCGAGCCCCACCCGACGATCATGAATTGCTGAGTGATCGAGAACACTGAGGTTGCGATCCAGTAGACGAAAAGCCCGGCGGGGAGGAAGCCGCCGTAAAGGATCGAGAAGAAGGGAAAGATGATCATCATCGTCCGCTGGGTGCTGGCCGACGGATCGTTCTCCGCAGCGGGCGGCATCAGCATCCGGCTCTGGACGAATTGCAGCAGACCGGCCGTCAGGGCCAGAGCGCTCACGCCGAGAGTGAACAGGCCCAGCGGCAGGTTGAAGAGGACCTGCGGCTGACCGACGTTGATCCCGAACACGACCGTGTTGATGCACGGGAGAGCCTTGTCGACCACGCCGTTGACGATGTGGTCCGGGCTGGGGCAGTGGATCGAGGGCACCAGGTCGATCCCGAAGACGCGCATCATGGCGCTGGGGTCGAAGTTCGTCAGGCCGTCTCGGATGACCCAGTACATCGGGAAGAGCAGGCCCATCTGCAGCAGCGACGGCAGGCATCCGGCTGTGGGGCTGACGCCCCGTTCCTTGTAGAACGCCTGTGTGGCCTGCTGGATGGCCACTCGGTCGCCCTTGTAGCGGCGTTGGAGCTCCTTGGTCAACTCCCTTAGCTCAGGCGCCAGTATCTGCATCCTCTTCTGCGAGACGATCTGGCGGGCCGAGAGACGGATCGTGACCAGCCTTATCAGTACCGTCATGAGCACGATCGAGACGACGATGTTGCCCGTTAACGCGTAGAGCCCGGCAAGCAGCAGGAACAGGCCCTGGAAGATCGGCGTGAAGAGCCAGCCGAACAGCGAGGCCGGATCGGCGCCCGGGCTGGCCGGAAGTAGCGGGGCCGGGCTGGCGGTGGGGCTCGGGGAGGGCGACGCGGAGACGCCAGCCGCAGCTTGGGCAGGAGCCGAAGCTACCGCGGCCGCCGGGGCCGTCGGGGTCGGATCGGCGCCGACGGCCGTGCCGCACGCAACGACAGCGAGGGCGACGAGCGCCACGAACAGCCCAAATGCCGCCCAGCGGGTGCGGGCCCGGGACCTGATGGAGGGCTTCCGCCCGAGAGGAACCACTCTAGCGAACAGGGTCGTAGCCACCGCGACTCCACGGGTGGCAGCGAGCGATTCGACGCATTCCCATCCAGCTCCCTCGAAGCAAACCGTACTTGGCGATGGCCTGCTCGGTGTAGAACGAGCAGGTAGGCTCATAACGACAGACCGACGGGCGCCAGGCAAACAGGCGGCGGTAGAGCCTGATGAGCCCGATGCCGACCGTTTTCACGTGACGGTCTTCTCTCCGAGAACCCCTCCCCGGCGGAGGAGGCTGTGCAGGACGCCCGTCAGCGTGTGGAAGTCCGCGCCGACGACAGGCGATCGGGCGATGATCAGGACGTCCCAGCCGGGCTGGAACGAGGGCGCCATCACCCTGAGTGCCTCACGGAGTCGCCTGCGCACCCGGTTCCGAACCACCGCTCCGCCGAGCTTGCGTCCGGTCGATAGGCCGAAGCGCGTCTCCTCGAGACCCGTCCATCGGATTCGAAGCAGCAGCAGCGAATGGGACCTGACGGTTCCCTCTCCCTGCAGCGCCGCGAAGTCCTCCGGCTTGGAGAGCATCACCAGCCGCGGCGGATTGTGGCCGCGGTCCGTATTCAGACCGTCAGCTTCTTGCGGCCGTGAGCGCGGCGAGCGGCCAGCACCCGGCGTCCCCCGGTGGTCTTCATCCGGGCGCGAAAGCCGTGTTCCTTGCTGCGATGCCGCTTCTTGGGCTGATAGGTCTGTTTCATCGGAAAGTGTGGTTCTCTCCATTGGGCCTCGGGGTCAGGATACCCCGAAAAGGCACGCGAACGCGCCGGGCGCACGAAAGCGCTTTGGCGCGTCTGCCGGCGGATTATATGTACGTGCGACTCAGAGTGTCAAACTGCCGAGCGCTCCGAGGGCCCGCCCCGACAGTTGCCACAAGCAACCGAGCCGATACTCCAGGGGAGTATGCGATTCGATACGTTCCAGAGCCTTGCCCGCGCCGCTGGAGCGGTGCTATTCTTCGTCGGCCCGCGGCGCCAGACAACCTTGGGCATGGGCCCAGAGGAACCGTGAGGACTGCCAGACTGCTCCAGGGGAGAAGCTGGGGGTTGGAGGCTCACGGCGCCACAAAGGCAACGGTGGACCAGGGTGTCCGTCACGATTCTGGCTATCCATCTCAGTCTTGTTCAGGACTAAGCCTGCCTCGATGGACGCAAAGCAAGTCTGGCGCGCAGCACTCGGAGAACTTCAAGTCTCCCTGTCTCCGGCCAATTTCGAAACCTGGCTGCGCGACACCGTGCTCGTCGACGTCGATGACAACCGGTTCAAGATCGCGGTGCCCAACGGTTTCGCCAAGGACTGGCTCGAGACCCGCTACCGCTCGCTGATCTCGCAGACACTGGCCCGCATCGTGGGCTACAGCGTTCAGGTCGAGTTCTTCGTTCGGCAGGCCGGCGAGACGGGTGGCGCCAACGGCGCCGCGACTGGAGCGACCGCCTCAGCGGCATCGCAGCCGGTTCGCCTCGAGCCGACGCGCGTGGGAGCCCCCGAAGGCGCCGCCACAAACCTGAATCCTCGCTACACCTTCGCCAACTTCATCGTCGGCTCCGCTAACAGATTGGCCCATGCCGCCAGCCTGTCCGTGGCCGAGAGGCCGGGCCACGCCTACAACCCGCTCTTCCTATATGGCGGTGTGGGTTTGGGCAAGACCCACCTGATGCACGCCGTGGGTAACGCGGTGATCGCCCGCTTCCCCCGCAAGCGCGTCGTCTACGCCACCAGCGAGAAGTTCACCAACGAGTTCATCACCAGCATTCAACAGGGCAAGATCGACGACTTCCGGGCCCGCTACCGCCGGATCGACCTGCTCCTCATCGACGACATCCAGTTCATAGCCGACAAGGAGCGGACCCAGGAAGAGTTCTTCCACACCTTCAATGCGATCCACGAGGACGGCAAGCAGATAGTGCTTTCGTCCGATCGACCGCCGAAGGCGATCCTCACCCTGGAGGAGCGGCTTCGCAGCCGGTTCGAGTGGGGCCTCATCGCAGACCTGACCGCGCCGGACCTGGAAACCCGCATCGCGATCCTTCGGGCCAAGGCGGAGGAGCAGGCCGTCCCTGTCAACTCGGACGTCCTGGAGTTCATCGCTCGCAAGGTCGTCAGCAACATCCGGGAGCTCGAAGGTGCACTCAATCGGATCGTCGCCTATGCCAGCATGGGCGCGGTACCGATCACGATCGAGCTGGCTCAGGCGGTTCTGTCGAACGTCCTCTACAACCCCAAGAAGCGTCAGGTCACGCCCGAGCGAATCACTCGCGCGGTGGCCGACTACTACGGCGTCCAGATCGATGCCCTGAAGGGCCAGAAGCGCGACAAGGCGATCGTCGTGCCGCGCCAGATCGCGATGTTCCTGATGCGCGAGGAGACGGATGTCTCTTTGCTACGCATCGGGGCCGAGCTGGGCGGGCGGGATCACTCCACCGTCCTCCACGCCTGCGACAAGATCAACCGCGAGATGGGCATCAACGACGAGCTGCGGCGCGAGCTGGCCGCGGTCCGAGAACTGATCTACGCCGAGTAAGGCCTGTCGTTCGGGCGGCCGATGCCGCTGTCACTCCCAGCGCTCCTCGCCGGAACGACAGCCTACGGGTGGAGGTGGGGGCCCACATCCGGGCGTCCCCAGCTGGGTCTCGAACCCTAGAAAACCCACCTCCTGCGGCGGCTCGGAAGAGTTCGCCTTCGTGGACAACGGGCCGATATCGGTGGAGAACCCGCTCGTCTTGAGGAGAACTCGGACCCTTCACGTGCCGGTGTGGTGGACAGAGAAGACTGACGAGTGCGGCGTCGCCGACCCCACCCCAACTAGTTCACAACGACCGCGGTATCTAATCCCCAATCCATCGTAGGAGATCCACCATAGGAGCGGCCTCATCCACCGCGAACCTGAGCGTGGCCGTGCAGCGAACCCACTGTCTCCACACCATGATTACGGTGATGACGAGATGAGAAGATAGATAGACAATCCTCCCGGAGTAGGATGGCTGCCCGTCATCAGGTTTCCCGACCGCTGCCCGCCTCGCCCGGCCTTCAGGGAGTGATACGAACGTGAAACTCTCGGTCATGCAGGAGAACCTGGCTCGTGGTCTCCAGGTCGTCAGCCGCGCCGTCTCGACCCGGAGCACACTGCCGGTCCTGAACAACGTCCTTCTTCGAACGGAGGACGGGGGCCTCAAGCTGACTGCCACAAATCTCGAGATAGGGATGACGTATTGGGTGCCGGGCAAGATCGACACGGGCGGCTCAATGACCGTACCGGCGCGGCTGCTGGCTGACATAGTGGCCGGCTTGCCGGCCAACGAGCGCGTCGATCTCGAACTCCAGGCTCAGGAGACGCTTCACATTCAGGCCGGCCGGTTCGAGACTCATGTCAAGGGCATAGATGCCGAGGAGTTCCCGGCAATCCCGGCAGCGGGCGAGCGTCCCACGACCCGCGTCCCGCAGAACGTCCTCCGCCAGGCCCTAGGCGAGGTGACATTCGCCGCCGCCACAGACGAGGCGCGCCCCATCCTGACCGGTGTGCTCGCCAGGTTCGAGGGCGACAGGCTAACTCTGGCCGCGGCCGACAACTATCGGATCGCGGTCAAGACCCTTACCGTGCTCGACCCGGTCGAGGAGACGAGCGTCGTCGTTCCAGCCCGGTCCCTCCACGAGCTTTCGCGGGTCCTGTCCGACACGAGCGATCCAGTCGACATCGTCCTGTCGCCGAGCCGAAATCAGATCCTGTTCCATCTCGAGGGCTTCGACCTGGTCAGTCGACTCATCGACGGCCAGTTCCCCAACTACCAGCAGGTGCTGCCGAAAGGCTTCACGACCAGGGCCACGGTCGATCGCGACCAGCTACTGGCGGCCGTCCGACTGGCCAGTCTGATCGCCAGCTCGTCGGCCAACATCGTCAAGCTTCAGGTCGGCAAGGATGCCGAGATCGGACTGACCATCAGCGCCGCCGCGGACGTTGGCGACAACAAAAGCGAAGTCGAAGCCAAGGTCGAGGGCGACGGCACCACCATCGCTTTCAACGCTCGATACCTGCTCGACGTCCTGACGAATGTGGACGCTGACCAGTTTTCGATCGAGCTGAACGGGCCGCTTTCGCCGGGTGTCTTCCGGCCGGTCAGCGACTCGGAGTACGTCCACGTCGTCATGCCCGTAAAGACGACCTCCTAGGAGCCGCAAATCCCCGATGCTCGTGCCGTCGTGTCTCACCGGAGATCGGCGACACTCCTTCGCTCCCTGAACATCCGGAATCTCCGGGGTTATGCCGCGCTGGATATCGAGTTTGGGCCCGGGCCGCAGCTCTTGTGGGGACCGAACGCGGCGGGGAAGACGACCCTGGTCGAGGCTATCGTGCTGCTGGCTCTGGGACGGAGCCACAGAACCACGACCGATTCCGAGCTTATCCGCTGGGGCGCGGACTTCCTCCGAATAGAGGGCGTGTTGGGGCGCGCCGCGGGAACGACGATGGGCGGCGAGGGCGCGGAATCCGCTGCTGAGCATGACACTGTCATCGGCGTCTCTGCCGCAACCGCCCCGCGTGGGGCCGCCCTGGAGTTGACGCTCCAGGTCGGCGGCCGTAAGAGGATCCAGGTGAATGGCGTTCCCAGGCGGCCAGGGGCGCTTGCGGAGCACCTGCGGACCGTGCTCTTCGCGCCCGAGGAGATGCTCCTGGTGATTGGCCCGCCGGCGCTGCGGCGCGTTGCTCTCGACGGACTGACCGCCCCGCACGAACCGAGCTACACCGCGAACTTGGCCACCTATGGCCGGGCCCTACAGCAGCGCAACAGCCTGCTCCGGGCCATTCGCGATGGCGAGGCCGAGCGCGATCAGCTCCGGCTCTGGGACGAGCCGTTCCTGACCTCAGGGGCTGCCATCGTGGAGGCTCGACTGCGTCTGCTGGAGTTACTGGCGGAGCCACTGGCCGCAGCCCACCGCGAGATCGCGCCGGCCGAGGAACGGCTCACGGTCGGCTACGCGTCGAATGCCACGCCACTCCCCGGTGAGGCGGCAAGGGACGCCCTGGCGCGACGACTGGCCGAGACGGCCGAAAAGGAGGTCTGGAACGGCTCGACCCTCGTTGGGCCGCATCGCGACGACCTGCTGTTCGGCCTCGGCGGACGCGACCTTGCCACGTTCTCGTCCCGCGGGCAACAGCGGACGGCCATCCTGGCGCTCAAGCTGGCGGAGCTCGACCTGCTGACTGCGCTGGACGGCCGGCCGCCACTGCTCCTCCTCGACGACGTCTTCAGCGAGCTGGATCACGCCCGACGCGGGCACCTGGTGCGGCGCATCGCCGAGCTGCCTCAGGTGCTGGTCACAACGACGGACCCGGACGACATCGACGCCGACCTGCGCCGTCAGGCGCGGCCGTGGCGAGTCGTTCCCGATGGCGAAGGTGGCGCGCGGATCGTGGAGGGCGAGATATGACGGGCCGGAATCGGCGGCCGGGCGGAAGAGGCCCGGGTGACCGCGAGGTCGGCGGCAGCGGCTCGGCTGACCGGGGCCCCGGCATCGGTGCCGGTGACCCCGACCGCGACCTCGACCCGAGGGAGAAGCCCAGAGGCATGGAACGTCTTGCCGATCTACTGCCGCAGGCCGCCCGAAAGCTGGGTCTGGACGATCAGCTCGAACAGGCCAGAGTGGCGGCGTCCTGGCTGGAGATCGTCGCCGAGCGGATGCCGGCGGCTGCCGGATCCTGCCGTCTTGCCGACCTGCGTCAGGGCGTAGTAACCATCGAAACGGACGAGCCCATCGTCGCCCAGGAAGTGCGTCTCCGCTCGCCTGAGCTTCTGGCCGCCCTCCGAGCCACAACTCCTACACCCGTCCGTCAGCTCCGCGTAACGACGCGACACGTATAATCCCAACCTGCGAACGCCAGTCCGGCTCGCCTGGGATGCGGCCGGATACCACGGGCGCAATCAGTCCCGCCGCTAGCAGCCGCCAATGGCCGTCCGCCTGCACATGAATCTCGGCGTTCTCGCCGAGTCACAACGACTACCCGACTCAGCCGACACGGTCGTCGTTGTCGAGCCCAATATCGGCTCGACGTCGCGCACCAAGGGGAGCCTGTACCTACTCGTCACTGGGGCTGGCGGGCGCAAGCTGCGCGAGGCGACCAAGCTCGTTGCCGAGCGAATACGGGATGACTACTACTACGACCTATCGGCCGGTATTGCCGTGTGTCTTCGGAAAGCCATCCTGGCGGCCAACAAGGTGCTATTCCACTCGCCGGACCGGCCGCTCGTCGGTGCCGGCGAGTCGGGTCCGATCGGCCTCGCCGTGGCCGTTGTCAGGGGCAACGAGCTGTATGTGGCCACGCTCGGCCCGGCCGAGGCGTACCTGGTCCGGCAGGCACGGCTCCTGACCCTCCCGGACTCGAGCCCCGACAGCGGTATGCCCGCAGAGGATGTCGACGGCCCCGAGGTCTGGCACGGCGAGATAACCGCTGGGGACTGCCTCATCCTCATGTCTCCAAATGTGTCTCGGACCATCGGCCTGGGTCCTATTCAGGACGCGGTCATGCAGCTGCATCCGCAGGCCGCGGTAGAGCAGATCCACCGCCAGTTCGGGTCGGGCAGCCTCGGCAGCACCGGCGGCGACGGCGTCGTGTTCATCGAAGCCTCCGAGGTTGCCTCCACCCACAAAGCCGCGCCACTCAAACCGGTCTGGCCCGGCGAGTCGATGGCCGGGGCCCCGGAACGCTCGCCGATCCCCCTGGCGGACGCTGTCGTGGGCGGCGTGGCCGCGATGCAGACCTCAGCCCGGCAGGCGCAGCTCGTCGCCGATGGCTGGCTGCGACGCGGCGTCTACGGTTTCTTCGACCGCATGCCCCAGCGGCCCATGTCTCGCGGCCGGGTCACGCCCATGACCGTCCGGCGAGAGCGGCAGCAGCGGGCCGCCGTCGCGATCATCGGCCTGTTGGCCGTGATCGCCATAGTTGGCACCAGCATGTGGTTCCTGTCGGGCACCGGTCGAAGCGACAACATCGACCGGCAACAGAAGGCCCAGCAGGCGTACACGAAAGCTCAGTCGGACCTCTTCGCAGTCAACGGCAACAACAGGGACCTCGTGTCGAGCGAGCCCGCGACGGCAGCCGGCTATCTCGAGGACGCCTACAGCCAACTGCAGATTGCGGAGCAGAACGGCTACGATCCCTCTCAGCTGGCCGCCCCGCGAGCTCAGGTAGTGGCCGGGCTGAACCGCTACTACCACGTAACAGTCGTCCAACCGCAAGTAGTTCTGTCGTTCCTGACTGACGATCTGGAAGGGCTTGTGCTCGGTCCGGATGGGGCGGCGTACCTCATCGACAACACGGTGAGCACTGTCTACCGGGTGAACCTTCAGACTGGCGCCAAGGTCCCGGTGCTCACCCTGACCCCGACGACGCCGCCGCCCATCGGCGGCGGCGTCGTCGGTAGTCCATGCCTGCTTGCGACCGGCGGGCAGGATGTCCTGATCCTCGACTCCTTCAACTCGCTGTGGCGCTGGCACCCGGCTCAGGGCAACGCGAGCGGCCGCGGCTCGCTTATCAAGGTCAACATCGCCGACAACGTGAACTGGGGCGTCGGCGCGCGGGCGATGGGAACGTTCATCGTCAACGCGGACCAGAACCAGTACAACTTCTACATCGTCGTCCCGAGCCAGCATCAGGTCCTCAAGTACCCGCCCTCGCCCGACGGCAGCGGTTACCCCCAGCTCGGTCGGATCAACTACCTGAGCGTCGCCCAGGATGTCTCGACCGTCGACGACATGTACGTCGACGGCAAGGTCTACCTCGTCGACAAGGGCCAGATCACCCAGTACGAACTCGGCGAGGTGGTCAAGACCTGGAAGCCCGGCTCGCCGGGCGACCAGCTGCTCCGACCCAACGGTCCCGTCTATACGCGCCTGACGGCCGACAACTCGGCCCAGGACCAGGGGACCTTCTACGCCTACGACGGCCTGAACCGGCGCATAGTCGCGTTCAAGAAGGTCGACGGCTCCATCGTCGGCCAGTACATGGTCCCGGCTACCACGCCGTGGTTCTCCGCGCTGACAGGTATGTTCGTGATCCCCGGGACCGCCGGCTCGAGTCCGACCCTGTACTGGACCGAAGGCGGCAACTTGATGAGCGCCTTGCTCAACCCGTCCGCGGCGCCCTCGGCGTCGGCCTCTGCGGGCGTGAGCCTTGCCCCACTGGCCAGCCCTTCGCCTTCGAAGAAGCCCTAGCGGTCGGCCGCGGCCCAGTGCCCGGAGTGGGATAATCGGTCGATGGCAGAGTCGCTCGCCGAAGTCGTCGTCGAGAGCGTCCGAGTGCACATGCTCTCCAGCCAGCATGTCGTCCTGCTGAAGGAAACGGATCGCGAGCGCTACCTCCCAATCTGGATCGGACCGTGGGAGGCCAATGCCATCGCCACGCGGCTGCAAGGCGTAACGCCCGAGCGACCCTTCACGCATGACCTGTTCGCCACCGCTCTGGCCGAGCTCGGCGTGAAGCTGCAGCGAGTCATCGTCTCGAGTCTCGCGGAAGAGACGTTCCACGCCACGCTCGAACTTGAGCAGGGCGGCCGAACCTACGCCATCGACGCCCGGCCGTCGGATGCCCTGGCCCTGGCCGTCCGGACCGGCGTCCGAATCTTCGCCTCCACCGACGTCCTCGAACGGGCGGGCGTCGAGCCCGAGTCGAAGGTCGACGAGAAGCTCGAGGTCTTCCGGGAGTTCGTCAACTCGTTGGACGTGGACCTCGAAGAAGAACATCGCGAAGGGCCGGGTTCGGAAGGTCTGCCTCCCGAGTGACCCTCGCCGGTCCAACGAAGGGATCGGCCGTCCGACCGCTTTTCAAGCGATTCTCGTCGGCTGACGAGCCAAGGCCGAGGCGCAGCGGGCAACGAAGGGATCGGCCGTCCGACCGACGAGGGACTAGCCGAGGATCGGCTCGCCTCGTTGCATGGCCCCGCCGCGCCGGAACCACAGCCGGAACCGCAGGCCCCAGAAGTCGCGGACCGCCCGGAGAACGACCTTCGGTTTGGCCCCGGTCTGGGAACCCGCCGTCCTCGGGTAGTGCGGAATGCCAACCTCCGCCAGCCGGCGGCCCTCGTAGCGAAGCTTGATCAGCAGCTCGGCCGTGAAGAAGGCGCCCCCCGACGAGATCCGAACCGGGACCAGCGCCTCGCGCTTGAACAGCTTGCAGGCGCAGTCGATGTCGCGAACCCGGACCCCGAAGAAGACCCGGTTCGAGAGATGGTAAATGCGCGCATACCAACGCCGGATGAGCGGGTCGGCCCGCCCGATGCGATACCCGACAACCACGTCCGGGGCGTCGGCCGCGGCGAACCTCTCCGTAAGCCGGGCCACATCCGCCACCCTGAACTGGCGGTCGCCGTCGATGAAGGCGATCAGACCGAATCGAGTGGCCCCGAACCCGGAGCGAAGGGCCGCGCCGTAGCCAAGGTTGGTGGGGTGGTGGACTACCCGGAACACGTCGGGGTGCTTGCCGGCGAGCTCGTCGGCGATGGCCGGCGTACGGTCGCGCGAGCCGTCGTCGACGGCGATAATCTCGAACTTCTCGGCCAGCTCGGGGAGGGCGCCCAGGGCCTCATCGACCAGAGCCTCAAGATTGGCCTCCTCGTTGTGAGCGGGGAAGAAGAACGAGAGTTCCTTGACACGCCTCGCCGTCGACCCCGTCGCCTCGCTTGCTCTGGCGCCCGGCCCTTCTGTCACTGGCTTCCCTTTCGAGCCAATACCTGAGCGATCGTGAAGCCGTTCCCCAGGTCGTATGTCTCGATGTCATATTCCTGGCTCAGCGCGACCATCCCGTCAACGCCGCCATCGATACGGATCGTGAACACCGGCCTATTACCCAGGTACCGGTTGAATACATCCTGAACCGTACCGAGGTTGTCGTCCACGCGCGTGCTGTCGTCGATGATGTATAGGTCGGGCCGCATGCCGAGGACCTTCTGGCCGTACCAAAGCGTCGTCGACGCGCTCCACCAGCTCATGATCACCGAGTTCTCAGGCAGGCCGCCCTTATCCGCTGGGGCAAGGACCGCGTTCAGCCAGGCCGAGTTTGAGGTGTCGTTCGCCTGGCTCACGCCTCCCGGGTTAGTGCCGCTCTGCGGGAGCTGGCGCTCGGAAACCACGTTGACGGCGGAGAAGGCGATTGCCGCCGCGACGACGATTTCGGCGGCGATGACAGCCCAGCCGGCCAGGCCGGTGTCGAGGCGCCGGGACCTGGGAGTCGAGTCGGGGCCGAGCTCGGACGGCGCGGGGCTCGCCTTCGGCGATTCGCCCGCCTCCGGCGTCTCGCCCGCCCCGGAGGTCGGCGCCGACCTATCCGCGGTTGCCCGTCGCCCCACCTCCGCTGCGATCCAGCCGAACAGGGCGACCAGATCGGCGGCTCCGAGGCCGATCCACGTGAAGACCACGAGCAACGGCAGCAGGTAGTAGCGCTGGATGTCGGCGTTGGCGTAGGAAGCTGCGAAGCCGCAGGTGACCACGGCCGACAGCCCGCTCAGGATGACATAGCGCGGGCGTCGCACGAGGCTCGTGCCAAAGCCCACGGCGGCCAGCATGGCGAGCGGCCCGAGCCAACCCGTGAAGAGGTCCAGGACCTGCCCCGCCTTGGTCGGGAGGTCGCCGAACGGATCCGACAGGCTGCCCCGGAATTGCTCGGCCAGGACCACGTACTGGAAGCCGCTCCACGTGTCCGGGTGGCCGTAGACGAGAGGCGCGTCCATGGCGGCCCGGATCGGCAGCTCGCTGAAGAGGACCGCTGTCGTGCCGGCCAGGACGGCGGCGCAGGCCGCGATGGTCCGTGGTCGGAAGACGATTCGCCAGTCCGCGACCAGAACGAAGAGGCCGATGGCGGGCGGCAGCAGCAGAGCCAGGGAGTGGTTGGCCACGGCCACGCCGTAGATGCAGGCCGTGACGAGGAGCCAGCGGTCGGCGCGGCGGACCGCGGCCGGGTCTTCGCTGTGAACCTGTCGGTCCCACGCAAGCAGAACGACAAACAGGATCGCCACGAGAGCGACGTGGAACATGTGCGGGTCGGCGTGGGTGGAAAGCCGCCAGAAGAGCTGGCTGCAGGTCAGCATCAGACCCGTGGCCAGGGCGATCAGCCGCCGGCCCGTCAGCACCTGGATGACGCCCACCGTCCCTGCCACGGCCACGGCCGCGAGGATCGCCTGTAACAGGTTCATTCGGTAGGCCGGATCGCCGAAGGGCTGCAGGACGATCGAGGCCAGCCAGCCCAGGATCACGTAGCTCGGATAGCCAGTCGGATGGGCCGTCCCGAGAACGGGGCCCACAGTCTGGAATTCGGCCGTGTCCCAGCTGAGCACGCCGGGGGCGACGGTCGGGACGATGAGGAGGAGCGTCAGCGCGGCGGCGGCAGCGGGAGCCGTCGCGGCCACCAGGACCTCGGGGCGGGTCAGACGATCGAGTGCAGGTCGAAGTCTGCCGACCGAGCGCTCACCAACCAAGGATCACTCCCCAGGTCGTGCCCCAGAAGTTGATGACGATCGATGCCGCCACGAGCAGGACCAGGGGCCACAGACGCCCGAGACGGCTGGCGCCCAGGGCCACGAGGATCAGCGCGAACGGAGCGAAGTCGTTGCTGAAGCGGTATCCGAACTGGACCCAGCCCTGGCTGAAGTGCATGAGGTTCACGAATGCGATCGCCACGACGGCGACGGTGGCGCCGGCGGTTGCCCGATCGATCTTCAGGCGCTGAATCGGCCGCCACGCCAGGGGCGCGAGCAGGTAGGCGGGGCTCGTCAGGATGATGCTGTTGCCGACCCAGTTAGGGACGGCGAGCGGGCAGGATTTGTCGAACAGACCGCGAGCGCCTCCGCTCTGGCAGAGCAGGTCCGCGGACCAAGGGTAGTGGCCGGGCATGATCAGCGGCGTGTTGAACAGCATGATCATCAGGTTCTGGGGAACGTAGCGCAGGTCCTCGACCGACCAGTCGGCGTGGTAGTTGAGGAACGTGTACCCGAGCTCCTGGTGGTACAAGTAGTCGTACACGGGGTTGAAGAGGTGGCCCGTGCCCGCGTAGGTGTAGACGAGCAGCGCGGTCAGCGGAACCGCAGCCCCGGCGCCGGCCAGCAGGCCGCGACGCAGCCAGTTTCCGCCGCCGCCCACAATGATCAGGAAGGGGAAGCCGAAGACGATCGTCAGCCGTGCCGTGCAGGCCAGTCCGAAGAGCAGACCGGCGGCCAGCTGGCGTGATTCCGGACGCCCCAGGGCAACCCGGAAGGCGATCATCGCCCGATCTACGGCCTCCCGTCTCAGGCGCGCCAGGCCGACCATACCGACCAGGGCGACCAGCCCGATGGCGTCGACGATCGCCAGCGCCAACGGCCACTGCGCTCCGAGAACGAGTCCCGCGGGCACCCCACCGACGAGCACGAGCGCCAGGAGCAACGGCATGAGGACGCCGCGGCCGCCCGACACGGCCATCGCCATTGCCGCCGCCGCGATGGCTATCAACACGCCCACGCCGGCGATGGCCGCGACCGCGGTCCCGGCTCCGGCCAGTACGTACAGCAGAGCGCCGAGCGCGCCAAGCACGACGATCGTCGCCGCCGAAAGCCACCCGCCGGACCACTCCGGCCGCCGGGCCGCGGCGATCTCATCCGCGAGGGGCAGCGGCCCGGCGGCTTCGCGGTCCGCGGAGAGCGCCAGCCCGATCGCCCCGAGCAGGCAGCCGATGGCGACGATGTGGGCCCAGAACCACGTGCTGCCGATGGCGGCCGCGTACCAGAGCACGGTGCCGAGGCCGAGGAAGAGGGCCGTCAGGACGCGGATCTCGCTGCGGATCGGCAGGTAGCCGAGCATCCAGTAGGCGATCCCCACGTCCAGCGCCGCGAAGATCGTGGCCAGCAGCCCTTCGTTCGTGAAGAGATGCCAGGTCGCCACAAACGGGAGCAAGACCAGGGCCGGCAGGGGCGGGAAGGGAATCGTGCCCCGATTCGTGTCGTTGCCGAAGGCGTCCAGGATCGGCTGGACATCCTGGTACCAGGAGTTGCCCGGAGGCGTTTGGACGTGGATCGGGATCGAGATCTGGCCGTCCAGCCACGCCTGCGCCTGCCAGACGAAATGGATGTAGGGGTTCTGACGATCCGGATTGATGAAGATGTAGGCGACCAGGGACGCGACCACCAGGGCGATGCCCCATACGAACGTGGAGGCACGCGCTCCGTCGTCCCCGCCGGTCACCCACCCGTCCGTCCGATCGGCCGCCGGATCCTTCGCATGGGCCGGGGCGCCGTGTCCAGGCGTGGCCTGGGTTATACTCCGCTCCACCTCAGCGCTCGCCCAGGAGGCCGAATCGGTTGTCAGGCCCGAGCTCGCGAGAGGACAGCCCGCGGGGGCGCGCTTCGGGAACGAGTGGTGCCGCCACAGGGATTCCCGCAATCGTCGTTCTCCTGGCTCTGGGTCTGGTCCTCCGCTTCATCATCGCATACGTCCTGTTCCCCGGGTCTGGCTTTCCAAACGACCTCGGCGCGTTCCAGGCGTGGGGCAACGACATCGCCCGCAACGGGCCGATCGGCTTCTACGACCGGCCCGGCTTCCTCGACTATCCCCCCGTGTATCTTCTGTTGCTCGGTGCAGTCAGCTTCCTGACCGGCGGCAACATCGGCGAGGGTGTGAAGGTCGTGCCGATGTTCGCCGACCTGGGGCTCGCGGCCGTGGTCTGGCTGATGGTCAAGGACCTCGGCGTCAACAGCCGCCGAGCCTTCATCGTGGCGCTGATCGTCCTCGTCAACCCGATCACCTGGTTCAACAGCGCAATATGGGGCCAGGCGGACTCGGTCGGTTCGATTCTCCTGCTACTGGGCCTACGCGAGCTGCACCGCGACCATCGCGAGGCGGCCTCGGCGCTGGCCGTCCTGGCCGCGCTGACGAAGATGCAGCTGGGCATCCTGGGATTCGTCGTCGGTTTCGTCGTTCTGCGTCGGTCGCTTGCGCCCAAGACAGGCAAACCCGAGCCGGAGCGAATCCTCAGCTCGCTGGGAGCCGGCCTCGCCACCGCCGCCCTGGTCTGCCTCCCCTTCACCGGGCTCGACCTCATCGGCGCCGCCGGGCGGATCGCGTCCCCCTCCGGGCTGATAACGGTGGCCGTCGGCCTGGTCGCCGGCGTCGGCGTCTTCTCACTGAGTCGGCGGTATCTGCCGGTCGTCGACTCGGCGCGGCGGATGCAGGTCTCCGCGCTGCTCGGCCTCGGCACCGTCGTCGCCTTCGCGGGCATGGTCTTCGACTCGATCGTCAGCCGCCTGGTCAACACCTTCGGCGAGTACCCGTACCTGACGCTCAACGCCTACAACCCATGGGCGCTGGTGACCGATCAAGGCGACGCAATGGCCCGCGATCACGCCTGGCTTCACGATGCGCCGTGGACCGATGCCACGTCCGGAACTAGCGGCTCGGGATACGTCATCGGGCCGTTCCCCCCGACCGTCCTCGTCGTAGCCCTGGCCGTAGTGGCACTTCTCGTTGTCGCGGCATTCGCCGCCAGGCGGTCGAGCCGTGGCCTCGATGGTCGGGTCGACGGTGGGGCGGACGCTGGCGGGACGGGCGCCGGCGGGGCCAACGCGGCGGCCGATGGCACGGGCGCCGCCGTGAGCGCCGATCAGAGCGGGCGGCAGGCGTTGCGGGCCGAGTTCGGCGGCCTGTCCGGAGCTTTCTTCGTCGCGGCCGCCGTCATTGCCTGTGTGGCGATTCTCGGGATGACCGGCAGTCTATGCGCGGCCGTGTTGGGCGACGGTCTGCTCGTTGCGATTCTGCTTGGCGTAAGCCTCTGGGCGGCGTGGCGTGACGACGCACCGTCGCTGCTGGTGGCCCTGGCCGTCCTCGCCATCGCCTTCTTCGTCGTGCCCACGCGAGCCCACGAGCGATACCTCTTCCCGTTCTTCGGCCTCGGCGCCGTCCTGCTCGCCGTCTCGTGGCGATGGAGCCTGACCTACGTGGCGCTGACGGTGGTCAACGCGGCGAACTTGCTGGCGGTGCTGGTGCAGTACAACGGCATCCCCGTCTCGGACGGGACGATCGCCGGCACGCTGAACGACTGGGGAAACGGCATCCTGACGGCCACGTGGTTCGACGGGCTCATCTGGCCTGTCGCCGTCTGCAGCATGGTGACGGGCCTGGCCATGGTCTGGGCTCTGCTGCAGCTCCGGCGTCGGGCCGTCGCGGCATTGGACGCGGAGATTGTCCATGCCGCGCTCGAGCCCGAGCCGGGCGGGTGGTGGAGCACGTTCGGTGCGGCCGAATGGTCCTGGGAAGCGGATCTCCCCGATGGCCCCGCGGCAGCCAGTCCGGCCGCGGCCGCAGCCTCCCCAGCCGCGCTGCCAGCGAACGCGGGCGCGGCCTCAACCCTCGCCCTGCGTGCCGAAGACGTAATCCCCGCCCCAGTGGGCTCGCACGTCCTCGAGCCGGGCGAAGAGGGCGGAGTGTACGAAGGGGACGAGGAGTACGAAGAGGACGGGGTTTGGGACGAGGACGGCGACGACCTCGACGGGTCCGATCGGCCGCGGTACGTTCCTCGCCAGGTCATGCGCCTGTGGCGGCGGCTGGCGCGCCGATCGCCACACCCCGACAGAACCGCGTCGCTCGACTCGGAACCGCGTGGCCGCCTCGATAAGCTGGACCTGTGGGTCGTTGCGGCCCTGGTCGTGCTGATCCTGTCGATGCGGGTGTATCGCCTCGACGAGCCTCTGCAGATGCACTTCGACGAGGTGTATCACGCCCGCAGCGCGACGGAGTTCCTGCAGGACTGGCGCTACAACATCCCGCACGACGTCGACAACATCTACATCTACGAGTGGACTCACCCGATGCTGGCCAAGTACGCCATCGCGGGCGGGATCACGCTCTTCTCGGACGACAAGGTCACGGCCACAGGCGATCTCGACGTCACGGTCAAGGCCACGCTCGTTCAGCCTCGCAGCGCGACGTCGCCGGTGGCCGATCCGAACAACCCGGATGCGGCCGGGACGGGCGCCCGCTACGGCGACCGGGTCTTAGTGGCCACGGGTTCGGACGTGCGGATCTACGACCTCCAGACTCGAGCTCTCGTCCAGACGTTTTCGATCCCGGGCGCCTCAGCGTTCTCCGCGGTGGGGCCCACCGGCCTCCTGTACGTGGGGACATCGAGTGGGGCGATCTATCGGATCGACACCACCTCGCTCGACGACGTCCAGAACGGCGTCTCGACTACGGCGAAGGCTCCGATCGAGCTGGGGGTCTCCGCGGGCCAGGCGATTGCGCACCTGTACTCCGGGACGCCGCCCTACCTACTCGCTTCCGACGACACCGGCAACATGGTCTCTATCGACCTGAGCCAGAACGGCGGCACCGTCGTCGCCCGCAGCATCGTGCCGGGAGCGGCAGACTTCTCCGACCTGGGCAAGACGCCTGCGGTCCTGGTCAAGAGCTCGGCTTCGGCGGCTCCGACGTCCTCAGAGGAAGAAGCACTCGCCACGGCGCTGGGCGTGGACCAGGAGGCCATCCAGGCCGCGGTCGACGTGACCTCGCCGCCGGGCGTGGACCAGGCACTCAACCTCGGAGCGCTCAGCTCCCAACAGGTAAGTGCGGTCCAGAGCCTGATCAGCAATGGCGAGCTGCCCGACCTCCAGGTCGTGTCCTCCGACCCGGAGGCGATCGTCGCCTACAAGAGCGGCATCGGGCTCCTGGACGTGCGTCGCCTCATCCTGACCTCGACCATCCCCACGAACGATCCGGCGACATCGATTTCGATCAACTACTCGGACCTCCAGGGCACGAGCGTCAACACCAGCCAGTCCTCCTACGTAGCCGCCGGCGACTCGATAGTCCTCATCCGTCCCGACACGTCGAACGGCACCGGCACGGTGACCAAGGACAGCGTGCTGCAAATGCCGGGAGCGGTGACGCAGGTTGTCTTCGACGGCGCCACCAGGGTCGCCCAGGCTCTCGGACGCACGCCCGACGGGCAGGGCTGGACCGTGTATGCGATCGAAACCAACGGCGACGCCGTATTCTCGGACGCGCCGTTGCCCTTCCAGCCGGTCGCGATCGGCCTCGACTCCACCCCGACTCTCCCGGACACCGATCGAGAGCAGATCCTGGCGTTCTCATCGGACGGCTCGATGGCGTCCGTGGACGTCGGTCAGTTCGCCTTCTCGTGGCGCATCGTCGGGGTCATCTTCGGCGCCCTCATGGCGGCGTGCCTGTATCTCCTGGCTCGGATCCTGTTCCGTCGCCGGTCCGTTGGGCTGCTCGTCGCCCTCTTCTCGTTGACCGATGGGATGCTCTTCGTCCAATCGCGCATAGCGATGAACGACACGTATGTGGGCGGCTTCCTGTTGCTGGCGTACCTGATCTTCGCCATCCTCTGGTTGAATGTCTGGAAGAGCCGCATAGCCTTCTGGCTCGCGATGCCGATCCTCGGCGTGATTCTCGGACTGGGGCTGGCCTCCAAGTGGGTGGCCCTGTATGCGATCGCCAGCATCGGGATTCTGATTCTGATTCGGTCCGCCCTGGGCAGGCTGATCACGATACTCGGCTTAGCGGCCGGCACGGGCGTCCTGGGCTGGATGGCCATCGCCGAGATGACCACCGAGCCCAACACGGGCAACCCAGCCGGCGTCGTGCTGCTGATTGGCCTGGCTCTGGCCGCGGTTGTGGGCGGTTTCGCCTGGGCACTCTCGACTCGAACCACGCCCGACAAGGTCTTCGTCTGGACGGTGACCGCCCTGATTTCGGCGGGGCTGTTTGGGGCCGCTCTGGCGATGTCTCCAGGGACGATCCAGAATGGCGCCCCGAACTACACGTTCTTCATCCTCATGCTGACCGCAACCGCAGTCGCAGCGGCCGCGAACGCATACCACCCGATCGCCTGGACGCGTGAGGAGTTGAGGTTCGCGATCGTGGCGCCGATCGTCGTCGGCGTGCTGGCGGGCGCCGCGGGCGTCCTGCGCCAGAATGGGCTTCTCCTGGAGGTCGGAGCAGCCGGCATCGCTACCGGAGCTGCCGCGGCCGCCGCCTTCTGGTTCGCCGGCATGCTCGGGTTTGGACCCCTGGCCGCGCCACCCGGCCCCGACGACCCGTCCCAGTTTGCCGACCCGCCGACCCCCGCGCCCACCGGGTGGCTGCGCCTGGGCTCGGGATTCGGCCTTCCCGCCGCCTGGATGGTCGCCTGCCTGATGATCCTGCCGATCGTCGTCTATGTGGCCCTCTACATTCCGTGGTCCATGCCGTGGCAGCAAGAGACTGGCGTGACGGGCCCGCTGCCGGCTATCGCCTGCTGGCACATCGAGCCAGTCACGGGGGTCTGCGACAACGCCTGGCCGGCCGGGCATACAGGTCAGACGCTCTGGGACCTGACCATCCAGATGTACAACTACCACAACGACCTGCGCGCCTCGCATGCCGCCAGTTCGCCGTGGTGGGCCTGGCCGATGGATCTCAAGCCCGTCTGGTTCGAGAGCATCACCTACGCCAACGACACCGGCTCGATGATCTACGACGGCGGCAATCCGGCGCTGTGGTGGATGGCCATTGTCGCCATGGCCTTCGTCTGCTGGCAGGCCTTCAAGCGGCGCAGCCTGGGCCTGACGCTGATTGCCGTGGCCTTCTTCTGGCAATGGCTGTCGTGGTCGCGTATCGATCGGGCCGCGTTCCAGTACCACTTCTACACGGCCCTTCCCTTCTTCCTGTTAGCGCTTGCCTACTTCCTCGCCGAGCTGTGGCACGGCCCATCGCGACGAACCTGGCTGCTGGCCAGGGTTTCCGCAGCCGCGGCGCTGCTCTTCCCGGCCGCCGTGTGGCTGCTCAAGTACCCGTTGTGCGGCCTCGCTCGGGTCAGCACGTCCGACTACTTCGGCAACTCCATCTGCGGCTCGGGGACGGGCGACGTCCGTGTCGAGACGCGCGTGCTGCTGATCGCCGTCGTCCTAGTTGCCGCGCTGGCCGCGCTGGCCTATCTCCTGTGGCGTCTCGAGCGCCGCCAGAACGCCGGCCAGGAAGACCATCTGTGGATCCTCCAGCTGCTCGCGCCGGTCGGGGTCGCCGGCGTGCTGCTGTGGTGGCTCGGCCAGAACGGGCCGCGTGACGTGATCTTCCAGGCCGCGCTCCCATCGGACGGGATCGTTCTGGTGCTGTTGCCGATCCTGGCGATCCTGGCGTTCGTCGCGCTGACGGCCGTCAATCCGCGTCGCTTCGTGCTGGGCGTCTGCGCCTTCGCCGTCGCGGTGTTCGTCGCTCTGTACCCGAACCTGTCGGCCCTGCCGATGTCGAACACAATCATCAGCGTCTACAACGCCCTCCTGCCCACGTGGTTCTACGGCTTCCAGTTCTCGGTCAACCTTCAGGAGTCCGCTCCCGTCAAGGTGGTCGGGACGTGGTCGGTCGTGCTGACGCTGCTCACCCTGCTCGTGGCCGGACTTGCCGCCTGGGCCGCCTGGGAGCACCGAGTGGTAGTCGGCTTCCGGCGATCGAGGCTGCTCTCGAGCGGGACCGAAAGCTCTCCCGCGACCGAGCCGGCCGGAACCGATTCCGCGGCGTCCGACTCGACATCGCCCGAGCCGCTATCGCCAGAGCCTGCCTCACCCGACGGCACCGACGTCGCGGCTCCGAAGCGGTCCCGAAAGGACAAGCCGCCCTCCTGAACCACGCGTGAGCCAGGGGACGCCGTAGTCAGGAGGCGGCACGGGAGTGGCGGTCCGTCGCCCCAGCGGCCGGGCTCAGCCCCCGTGCTCGAGTGGCGAGTGGAGCGCGGCAGGAATCTCGGCCGCGAACCCCGGCGGCAGCTGGCCCTGGGCGGCGAGCCGGCGGATGACGAAGCCGTAGTACTCGTCGACCTTCGCCGTGACGCGCTCCCAGCTGAACTGCTCGGCCCGATCCTGCCCGGCGGCGCCCATGCGGGCGCGCAGCTCCGGGTCCGCCAGCAACTCTGAGATGGCCGTCGCCAGCCCCTTCGCGTCGCGCGGCGGCACCAGGATGCCCTGACGACCACGCTGGACCACGCCCTTGTAGCCATGGATGTCGCTGCAGACGATTGGCGCGCCCGCGGCCATCGCCTCAAGCAGGACGATCCCGAACGATTCGCGGCCTGTGGCCGGCGAGACGAAGACATCTGCCGTACGGAAGAGTTGAGCCTTCTCGGCGTCGCTGACGCGGCCGAGGAACTCGACGTGCTGGAGGCGGCGGGTCATGACGTAGCGCCGGGCCTCGCGCTCCTGCGGGCCGGAGCCAACGATGAGCAGCCGGCACTCCACGCCGCTCTTGCGCACGAGCCGGAAGGCCTTGAGCAAATGGGGCAGGCCCTTCCGATCTTCCAGACGGCCGACGAAGAGGATGTTCGGGCAGCCATCCTGCCAGCGGGCGATTGGAACCGCGCGTTGGTATCGACCGACGTCGACCCCGTTGGAGATGACCTTGTAGTCGCCTGGAAAGAAGCGATCGACGAAGTGTCGAGCGGCTGCGCTGACCGCGATTCGGCCATGAAGCCGGCTAGCGTAGCTCTGGAGCGTCTTGCTCCCGAGCTCCATTGCCGGCGAAAAGCCGGCATACGCGTGGAACGTCGCGATGTTCACGCTCGTCGACTGGCGCAGCACCACGAGCGACAGGAAGGGCACGAATGGCTCGTGGAAGTGGAGCAGGTCGAACCGCTCGCGGTCGAGGACCTTCTGGACCTGCGATACGTAGCGCGGCGAGAGGGTGATCGTTCCAACAGAGCCGTTGCTCGGCACGCTGAAGCCCTTGCCGATGCGGATCACGTCTCCCTCGGACGAGCGCTGCAGGCCGTGGCTGCTGGTCAGGATTCGGACGTCGTGCCCGCGCAGCCGGAGGTTCTCGTACAGGAAGCGGACGTGCTCGTTCACGCCCCCGGGAAGCGGGTAGACGTACGGCGTGACCAGGCCGATCTTCACGCAGACGGCTCCTCGGCCTCTTGGCGCTCCGCGGATTCGGCCATGTGGCGGGCTCTGCCGCGGCCGGAAAGGTACTCGGACTCGAGCTGCCGCTGCAGGGCCAGCTGGTCGTGCGGCACGCCAAGGTCGCGCGGTGCGTCGTCCCGAAGCAGGTTGCGGCGCCCCCAGCGGGCCACGTCGCGGGCCTGCTTGCGGACCTGGCGACCGTAGATCAGCGCCTCGCGGACGAAGCCCCAGTCTGCGCAGACGCCACTCGTGGTTCGCTCGACGAGCGCGCGCCGGTAGTCCTCCGCAGTGGAACCCGGGAAGCAGGTCCGGCCGTCGCCGATCGTGTCGAGAGTGTGGGCGTCGCTGTTGCCGACGAGCGGCAAGCCGAGCTCGCCGGCAAGTCGGACGGTCGCCGCACGGCCATAGCGTCCGGCAGTGGAGGGGTTGTAAGCTTCGAGGGCGTCCCAGTAGACCAGCCGATCGGTCGAGAGATGGACGCGCATGATGGCGTGCTTGCGCATGCCGCGGGTGAATGCGGAGAACGGGTGCGGCACTATTGCCAGACCGCCCTGCTCGTGGATCTCGGCGACTGTTGTCTCGAGGAGCTGATTTCGCTTCAAGCGCGCCTGCAGGAAAAGACCCAGAAGATGGCCGCTGCGCGTCGTGACTTCCTCGCCGACGACGACCTCCACCCGGCTGCCGCGCTCGCGTGCCAGCCGCTGACACTCAACCGCGGCCTCGATGCGTTCATGGTCGGCGATGGCGATCAGGTCCAGGTCCCCGCAGTGCTCCGCGTAGTCGAGGATCTGGGCAGCCGACCCCGTTCCATCCGAGGCTATCGAATGGATGTGCATGTCCGCCTGTCCCAGCCGTGCCGTTCTGTCGGGGGTCACGCTTCGTCTCCGATTCCGCGCATCGGCGGCTGCTCCAGGTCGGGCCAGATCGGATGGAGTACGGCGAGCCACTGCTCGGGTGCTTCGCTTATGAAATGCTCGAATAGTCGCGCTTCTTCCTGTGCCATGGCCCTGGTGCGCTCCCGCCGGCTCGCCCCCTCCGGCGGTTGAAGCAGTCGCAGGCTGCCACGATAGCGGCCCGGGCCGACCCGTCGCACGCCCGACACGTACATCGGCGCGCCGGTCTCGGCGGCGAGCAGCACGGGCCCGGCCGGGATCCTGGTCCGGGCTCCGAACAGTTCGACCTCAATGCCACCGCGCGTGATGTCGCGGTCCGCAATGAGCCCGACCGGCTCGTTCCGGCGAAGCGCCCCCAGAAGCTCCACGCCTGCCTCCTCCAGGGTCACGATTCGGACGCCGATGGTGGCCCGCGTCGAGAAGATATAGCGCTGGACTCGGGCATTGGCGACCGTCTCCATCGGGGCCACGATCCGTCCGAGGCGGTGCACGGCGAAGAAGCCGGGCAGCTCGATCGCTCCGAAGTGCATGCCGATCAGGAGGAGCGCCCGACGTTCCTTCATCCACGCGGCGGTCTCCTCAGCGTTCTCGACCTCGAGCCGCTCGTTCACCCGGGCGGCGGTGAACTTGGGCGCCTGTGCCATCTCAACGTAGTAGCGGGCGTGGTTCGTGAAAGCGGATCGGACGATCGCCTCGAGAGCCTTCGGGTTCGTGGCGGCGGCGCGGTACTTCTCGGGTCCCCGACCGTTGGCCTCCATCCACTCGACCACGCGCCGAAGATTCCGTCGGGCGCGGTCGCGGCGACTGCCCGAGACGCGGTACTCGATCCCGCCGGCGAAGTCGGCCAGCGCCCAGACCGGCCGTTCGGGCAGATGCAGGATCAGCTTCAGGGCGCCGATCACGACGACCGCAGTAATGCCATCGGTTATGCGGCGTCGTAGCCCGCGCCGCCGGGCGGGAGGCTGGTCGGGCGCGGGGGACGCTTGTCGGGTCATTTCTCCGGGCGCTTTGGCGTCTCGCCGCCGTTCGGGGCCGCCGTTCCGTTCGGGGCCGCACGTTTCGCGTCGTTCGCCATCGCCGCGCGGTTCCGGGCCTCCAGCTTTGCCGCTTCCTCGGCCGTGGCCGGCCAGATCGGCTTGAAGTTGTACCACTGCTCCGGCGCCGGCGCGATGTGGCCCTCGAGTGCGGCCGCGATCCTCTGCGTCGCGACCGCGAGGTCCGCCGGGGAGTCGGAGGGGACGTGGATCGGATCGTCGGCCGCCGCCCGGAAGGTTCCGTTGGGCAGCCGGTTGATCGAGAACGGGACGATCGTGGAGCCGTGCTTGGCCGCCAGCAGAGCCGGACCTGCCGGCAGCGTCGTCCACGAGCCGAACATCTTGACCGGGATGCCGTCTTCTCGATAACCCCAGTCGACCAGTAGGACGAGCCCTTCGTGGCGTCGGAGGGCACCGTATACGCCGCGCAGGTTGCGCCAGGCGATCATCTTTACCCCCCAGCTCTCTCGCTGGCGTTCGAACAGCTCGTATAGCTCGCGGTAGGAGCTGTCGTCGCCGACGACGTTGATCTCCAGACCTTGCTTGGCGAAGCCCGCCGCAGCCGCCTCGTTGTTGCCGAGATGGGCCGCGACCAGGACCACGCCCTTGGACGCTCGGTATATCTCGAGGAACCGATCGAGGCTGTGAACCTCGAGCAGCCCGTCGACCTGACCCTGGTTGAGCCATGGCAGGCGCATCAGCTCCATGATGTAGCGGGAGTAGTTGCGATATGCCGCGCGGGCCATGCGGTGAGCGGCCTTGTCGTTGGGCGAGACGCCCAGAACGTGGCCGAAGTTCGCTCGCAGCCAGCGGCGACGCGTTGGGCTGGCGGCGTAGCCGATCATGGAGATCCAGCCGCCGACTCGATACGTGAGCCCAGCGGGAAGGTGGCCCACGATCCACGACGACGTGCGCCAGAAGCTCAGTGCCGACAGGCCTGCGAGGTGGGTGAAGAAGGTCTGCTTCTCCATTCGGTGGGGCGCTACGAACTTCTTGGTCGGCTCGGCCTTAGGCCCGCCCGACTTCAAGGGCAGACCGACGCGAGGCACAGCGGACGCCGCCTCGTTACCTGCAGGTGCCGCAGCGACTTGCGTCGCGGCGTCAGACGAGGCGCCGGATGGCCTCGCCTCGACTCCGTCGCTCGCCGCTGGCGAACCGATACTGAACGTTTCTTCGCTCACTTGGCCTCGACCGCCGGTGCGCCGCCGCGGAGGGGGGCTCGGCGGGTGAACTTCTTGGGCAGCGTCTCGGTGCCGACGAGGGTCTCGTTGTCCTCGCCCCGGATGAAGGC
>Ga0182021_10001523_pt1 | contig 26738 bp, 15 predicted proteins | sample 612E3MmetaG_FD_120493 | JGI IMG/M metagenome (GOLD analysis project Ga0182021, IMG submission 120493) | Permafrost microbial communities from Stordalen Mire, Sweden - 612E3M metaG (Illumina Assembly) | ecosystem: Environmental > Terrestrial > Soil > Wetlands > Permafrost | place: Sweden...
CGGTGAACCTGCTGGACGGCAGCGGCAGCGTGGTCGGCACAACGGTGACGGCGAATGACACCAGCAACAATCCAGGATACTATCTCTTCAGCGGACTGCAGCCGGGGGCGTACAGCGTTCAGTTCGTGGCGCCGGGCGGCTACGTGTTTACGACGCCGAATGTGGACGGCAGCGCAACGGACAGCAATGCGGATGTCATCACCGGGAAGACGGGGACTTACACGCTGATTCAGACGGACATCACCGCGGACGCCGGACTGTATCGCCCGGTGACGATCGGCGACTTTGTATGGAACGACCTGAACGCCAACGGGATCCAGGAGGGCGGCGAAGCGGGGATTTCGGGCGTGACGCTGACGCTGACCGGGACGAACGGAGCGGGCGTGTCGGTGACTGACTACGCGACGACCGCCGCGAACGGCCACTACCAGTTTACAGAGGCGCCGGGGACGTATCAGGTGGCGGTGGACGCGGGCAACTATGCAGCGGGCGGCGCACTAGTCGGTCTCTTGCCCAGTCCCACGGGACAAGGCGGCAACCCGGCCCTGGACTCCAACCCGAATCCGAGCCCGACCTCGCCGGTCACGTTGGCCAGCGGTGGCAGCGATGCGAACGTGGACTTTGGGGATTGGCTGCCGCAACCAGGCATCAACATTGTGAAGCTGACGAACGGGAGCAACAACGACGCTGCGCCGGTGCCGGGGACTCCGGACGGGCCGGTTGTGCTTGTGGGAAGCACGGTGACGTGGACGTATGACGTGAACAACACCGGCAACGAGGCGATTAGAAACGTGAGCGTGACGGACAGCGCCTCCGGGGTGACACCGGTCTACGTGAGTGGTGATAACGGCAACGGGCAGTTGGACCCGGGCGAGACGTGGGTGTATGCGGCCTCGGGTATTGCGGTTGCCGGCCAGTATTCCAACATCGCGACGGTGACCGGCGCCGCCGCGCTCAGCGGCACGCCGCTGACGGCCTCGAATCCGGACCACTACTTCGGAGTGCAGGCTGCCATCGATGTCGAGAAGTACGTGAAGGTGGTTCAGCCGTCTTGCGGCTGCACGTGTAGCAACCCCGGGAGCAACGATTACGGCGTGGATGCCGATACGGCCCCGGGGCCGGTTGCATCCGCAGGGAGCCAGATCCTATTCACCTATATTGTGACCAACCCGGGCCAAGTGGCGCTCGGGAACGTCACGCTGGTCGACGACAACGGCACGTCGGTGTTCAACCCGGCTCCGGTTACGACCACCTTCAACAACACCACCTACAACGTGGGCGACCTCAACCACGACGGCCTGTTGGACGTGGGCGAGAGTTGGGTGTATACGTCGACCGCGGTGGCGACGGCCGGGCAGCACAGTGATACGGCGACAGTGACGGGCACGCCGGTGGGCGGCAACAGCTCCGTTACCGACTCGGATGCGGGGAACTACCTGGGGACGCTGGTTGCGGGGATCAACATCGAGAAGTACGTCAAGGTGACGGATTCGTGCTCCGGCGCCGGGGGTCAGACGGGCGATTACTGGCAGGGCGGGTGTTTCAAGGATTGGAGCGGCTGCGGTTCGGGCGGGTCGAGTTATTGGGGTCGTTGCGTTCAGGACGGGTGGACCTACTACGGCAACTGCGGCGGGCAGGGCGGAACCTATGGCGGTCAGTCCGCGGGGCTTTCGGGGGTCGTCGGGAGCAAGATCACATTCACGTATGTCGTGACCAACACGACCAAGACCCCGCTGGGCCATATCATCGTGGTCGATGACAACGGCACGCCTGCCGATTCGAGTGACGACTTTGTTCCGACGGCCGTCACCACCAGCGGCGGCTACAATGTCGGCGACGTCAACCATAACAGCCTGCTGGACCTCGGTGAGGTCTGGAAATACACCTACAGCACGGTGATCGCCTCGGTCGGCCAGCATTCCAACACGGGGAAAGTGACCGGGACCCCCGTGGACGCCACAGGCAAGATCGTCCTGGGATCCAATGTCGCCGATCAGGATGCTGCCTACTGGCTCGGCGTTGCGCCGAAGCCCGGCAGTCTCTCCGGACGCGTCTTCGTTGACGGCGATAACGACGGCAAGGCCGATTGCAGTGAGGCGGGCATTACCAAGGTGACCATCCAGCTGATCGACGCCTCCGGCAATGTGGCCGCCACGACCCAAACCGGCAAGGACGGGTCCTACGCCTTTGCGAACGTGGCGCCGGGAACCTACACGATCAGGGAACTCCAGCCCGCCGGTTACGTTGACGGCAAGGACTGTGTCGGCTCCCTGGGCGGGAAGCTGGGCAATGACGTGCTCTCCAACATCGTCGTGTGCTCGGGCAACAACGGCAGCGGCTACAACTTCGGAGAGCTTAAATACGCGTCCCTGGAGGGCTCAGTTTACGTCGACTCAGACAATGACGGTCGAATCGATTGCGGCGAAAAGGGCCTTGCGGGCATCACGATCACCCTGACCGGCAAGACGGATGCGGGCGTCCTGGTGACCCTGACGACCACGACCGACGCGTACGGACATTACTACTTCGGCGACCTGGCTGCAGGGGTCTACACGCTTACCGAAGTCCAACCCACCGGTTACACGGACGGCAAGGACAGCGTCGGCGACCGTGGAGGCTCTCTCTCCAACGACAAAGTCAGCAACATCGACCTCAACTGGTGTGACGACGCGGACGGCTACAACTTCGCCGAACTGCTGAAGAAGACCGGTTGCAGGTAGATGGGGCCGACGGGGTTGACTTGCGTGAGTTCGTGACTGAGTTAACCGAGGGGCTCACGAGTCAGACGAGCGGTCAGACGGCGGATCCTGCGATTGGAAGCGGTCGTGGGGTTGGTCCGGGAAGAACGGCTGGTGGAACTGCCAGCCGCCTGCTGGAAACGTGCTGAGCTTGCGTCGGGGGTCCCGAACCATCGGGACCCCCGGTTTTTTCGGGCAGGCGCGTGCGCGGGTAATCAGAAATCCCCGCCGTACACCTTCTCGATCTGCTTTGCCTCGGAGAGACGCCGCGGCGAGATGATCCCCCGGTCGAGCGGCGGAGGTCCGTCCTCGTACTTCCGTATCGTTTGCTCGAACGGCTTCCAGTTCATGTCACCCAACTTCACGAGCGTGCCCAGCTCCTCGCCCGTCGCGTTCTTCCATGCCTTCCAGACGAGCTCCGAGCAGTAGATCGACTCGTCGTCCATCCGGTATCTGTAGTCGTAAGGCAGACCGAGGAACGCGTGAAGCTCCTCGATGAATTCCGGGATGTGGCTCCTGTATTCCGGCTTGAGGCGATAGACGGCGAACCTCCCCCAGCGTCCGCGCCGCGCCCAGCTTGCGAGCGGCGTCTCGTGCACGTCGAAGATGGACTCGATGACGAGCCAGGTTCCGTTCTCTTTCGCAACGACCCCGCAGTGCGAGTAGGGCGAGCCGGTGATGCCCTCGATGGCGTCGACGAGGTCCACGTGCGGCAGGGACTGGAAAATGATGTCGCCTTCCTGCGGCGCATACCCGGCAAGTCGCACGGCGGGGATGAGATAGAAATACACCAGCAGGGCCGCGAGAATTCCCGTGAGCGCGGCCGCACGGATCCAACCCCATTTGCTTTTGGGAAGGATCATATTGGGCCGTGCTCCGCCTTGAGGTCAATCTGTTTGTCGGAACCTTTGACGGTGACCAGGAGCGTTGTGAATTTCCACTTTCCGGCGGTTTTCGTCGCGACGACGTAGATGACCGCCCTCCCCCTGGGACCCGAAATGGGAATCGTCAGGTCCGCGCTGCCCGAGTCGTTGCGGACGTTGAATCTGCCAACGACGAGCCATCCCGGCTCGATGGGAGTTCCCAGCGCCTGGGCGACCTGGGCGTTGGCACTCGCTTCGGCCACGGCCTCCTTGTAGATGTCCGACGATCTTATCGCGCCGAAGACAATAGCAAGTATCAGAACGATGAACCCCGCGAAGAGCAGGATCGCCCCGAGACACCCCACGGGGACGAACCACTTCCAGTTTCGACCCCACCAGCCTTTCCGGGGCATGGCCGGGAGCGGTTGACCCAACTGGACGGGCGGTGAGACAGGCGGCGCGATGGGCATTTCCGACTGAGTCATGTTTCTTCTCCTGACAGAAGGTCCGATGATAAGCGGTCCCCGCGATGGATACGGTGTGACTACCTGTCTTCCTGGTGTTCCTTGCGGTGCCGCCGTTGGTTTCTCTTCTTGGCCAAGTCCAGCAATACGTCACAGCGTTAGATTTGTCAAATTATTTCAGCCTTCTGTTCCTTGTTTTTTCGTTTTCGAGTCCCCGTGGGGCCGAGTGAACCCCCACGCGGGCGGTTCACTCGCCCCTTTCGGGGCTCAAAGAGAGAAGAATCAATGCGACGCCTCGTCACGTCTTCCCCGGGCTCGCGCCCGGGGCTACTACCAGATGCCCCTGCGGGGCTGAAGCCAACTTATTGCCATTTGCCCCTGGGGGGGCGTGTTCCTATGGGCTGCCGATTGGATCTGTGAGGAGGTTATAATTTTTCGGTTTTTTCCGTTGACAGGGGTTTCCGCGGTGCTATAGTGCATTGCTCAACAAGAGGCGCTCGGAGGTGATATCCGGGTGTCCGCCGACTTGACAAGTCGGTCTGAATAGGGTAAGCTTGAATCAACGTATCCAAGGGGAGGGGGAGCCCCTCGCCTCGTTTTGTTCTTTGGCAACTCGGCAGCTCAAGCAAGGCGTGAGAACGCAGGGTGTCCCTCAACCGGGGCATCCACCAAGACTCTCAAGTTGCAAAACTTGATGGGTTCTGGGCGTTGTCACGTTCAGAGCCCGATCAATTTTCAATTTTGAAGGGTTTGATCCTGGCTCAGAACGAACGCTGGCGGCGTGGCTAAGGCATGCAAGTCGAACGTGAATTGGGTAGCAATACCCATAGTAAAGTGGCGAAAGGGTGAGTAATCCTTGGACAACCTACCCTCGAGTGGGGGATAACCCGCCGAAAGGCGGATGAATACCGCATACGATCCCGGTGAGGCATCTTGCTGGGATGAAAGGAGGAGCCCGAAAGGGCCTTTCTCTCAAGGAGGGGTCCAAGTCCTATCAGCTAGTTGGTGAGGTAACGGCTCACCAAGGCAACGACGGGTACGGGGCCTGAGAGGGTGTTCCCGCACACTGGGACTGAGACACTGCCCAGACTCCTACGGGAGGCTGCAGTCGAGAGTCTTCGGCAATGGACGCAAGTCTGACCGAGCGACGCCGCGTGGAGGATGAAGGCCTTCGGGTTGTAAACTCCTGTCACGGGGCAAGAATAAGCGCGGTAACGACGCGTGATGACTACCCCGAGAGGAAGCCACGGCTAACTCTGTGCCAGCAGCCGCGGTAAGACAGAGGTGGCAAGCGTTGTTCGGAATTACTGGGCATAAAGGGTGCGTAGGCGGTCAAGCAGGTCAGGGGTGAAATCCCCCGTCTCAATCGGGGAACGGCCTCTGAAACCACTTGGCTAGAGTGGAAAAGGGGAGAGTGGAACTCGCAGTGGAGCGGTGAAATGCGTAGATATTGCGAGGAACGCCGGCGGCGAAAGCGACTCTCTGGGTTCCAACTGACGCTGAGGCACGAAAGCTAGGGGAGCAAACGGGATTAGATACCCCGGTAGTCCTAGCCGTAAACGATGAGCACTAGGTAGAGAAGGTACCCAATCCTGCTCTGCCGGAGGAAATCTGTTAAGTGCTCCGCCTGGGGAGTACGGCCGCAAGGTTGAAACTCAAAGGAATTGACGGGTGCTCGCACAAGCGGTGGAGTATGTGGATCAATTCGAAGCTACGCGAAGAACCTTACCTGGGTTTGACATGCTGGAAGTAGAATCCCGAAAGGGAAACGACCGGTATCCAATCCGTAGCCAGCACAGGTGTTGCATGGCTGTCGTCAGCTCGTGTCGTGAGATGTCGGGTTAAGTCCCTTAACGAGCGAAACCCTTGTCCTTAGTTACCAGCGGTTCGGCCGGGGACTCTAAGGAGACTGCCGGTGTTAAACCGGAGGAAGGTGGGGATGACGTCAAGTCATCATGGCCCTTATGCCCAGGGCGTCACACGTACTACAATGGCCGGTACAGGGGGACGCAAGACCGTAAGGTGGAGCAAATCCCGAAAAGCCGGCCCCAGTTCGGATCGAGGGCTGAAATTCGCCCTCGTGAAGCCGGAATCGCTAGTAATCGCGGATCAGCCATGCCGCGGTGAATGTGTTCCCGAGCATTGTACACACCGCCCGTCAAGCCATGGAAGCCGGGGGTACCCGAAGCCGTCCACCCCTTTTGGGGAACGTCGAAGGTAAAACCGGTGACTGGGACTAAGTCGTAACAAGGTAGCCGTAGGGGAACCTGCGGCTGGATCACCTCCTTTCTAAGGAACCAAATAGACTTGGGTGACCGGCGACGGTCATCTTCGTAATGGGTGCGTTTCTCACGCCTTGTCTGGGCTGCCGGTTGTCGTGTTGCTGAGATTCTGCGTGGCGTGACTTCGGTCCTTTTCCCAGGTCAGGTCCCTGCTGAATGACAATTTGCGCTGACAGCTAATTCGTCGCACACAAGGCATTCTGAGCTCCTGCGGGCCAGGGCGGCGCCTTGGCCCTTTGTGTTTTGACGTTCTTTGAAACAGCGGCTCCATCTCGAAGCTAGTGTCTAGAGTCTAGAAACTAGAATCCCGAGAAGCGATGAGTGACGGGAGGCTCCCCGTCAACGAGCGAAAGGGCCAGAGGACGTTGGCTCGGGTCGGTCCCGACGGACGTCGGGTCGATCTAGACTCCGTGGAGTCCCGAGTTCCTCGGGACGAAGCTGCACGGGCCCATAGCTCAGTTGGTTAGAGCGCAGCCCTGATAAGGCTGAGGCCGGTAGTTCGAATCTACCTGGGCCCACCACCTTCGGACCGGCAACTCGAGAGTGCTGTCGGGGGTGTAGCTCAGTGGGAGAGCGCCTGGTTTGCAACCAGGAAGTCACGGGTTCGAATCCCGTCACCTCCACCACTGTGTGGTTTTTGGGGTCTGGGCGTGTTCCGGCTTCGCGTGAGGGGAATTGAAAAAATTCCCTTGACGCGAAGCAGGTTGTCCTGTATGCTTCGGGTTTTGTGAACCGCTCTTTGGCAACTGAATAGTAGGGGACTGCGGCATCTAATGCCTCAAACTGCACACCTATATCGTGGTGTGCGGACCAGCAATCTTTGTAAAAGAAGATTGTGGTCAAGCTAATAAGGGTGCACGGTGGATGTCTTGGTACCAAGAGCCGATGAAGGGCGTAGCAGGCTGCGAAACTCCCCGGGGAGCTGCCTAGCAAGCACTGATCCGGGGGTACCCGAATGGGAGATCCCGGCGGGAGTAATGTCCCGTCATCCACGACTGAATGCATAGGTCGTGGAAGGCAACGGAGCGAACTGAAACATCTCAGTAGCTCCAGGAAAGAAAGGAAAAACCTCGACTTCCCAAGTAGCGGCGAGCGAAAAGGAATCAGCCTAAACCGGGTGTGTGTAAGCTCGTGTGCGTTGCACATCCGGGGTCGCGGGAACTTCCAGATCCCGACACGAAGGGGTCATGGAGTTACAAAGGTCGATGCAAGAAGAACGACGCGGACAACGTCGACCATAGAGGGTGAAAGTCCTGTATTCAGAGTGTCGACCCTCCAGGAAGTTTCCCAAGTATGACCGGTCCCGTGAAAGCCGGTCTGAATCAGGGAGGTCCACCTCCCAAGGCTAAGTACTCCTTGGTGACCGATAGTGCAAAAGTAGCGCGAGCGAAAGATGAAAAGAACCCCGTTGAGGGGAGTTAACGAACCTGAAACCGTGCACTTACAAGCGGTCGGAGGACTATGCCAGAGGCCAGATACTAGAAACTAGAACGCCCTCCGGGGCTTATCGGAGAGTGAAAGCGTTCAAAGACAGCGGATGATATCTCAATGAGAATCCCGGCCTGTCTCGGCGAGTATTTCTCTGAGACGTCTAGTTTCTAGTTTCTGGTCTCTGGAAGGTCTAACGGCGTGCCTTTTGCTTAATGAACCGGCGAGTTATTGTGTGTTGCAAGGTTAAGCCCTTCAGGGGCGCAGCCACAGCGAAAGCGAGTGCGAAACGCGCGACAGTGTAACACGTAATAGACCCGAACCCAGGTGATCTACCCATGGCCAGGTTGAAGCGTCCTTAAAAGGACGTGGAGGACCGAACCCGTCTACGTTGAAAAGTGGTGGGATGAGCTGTGGGGAGGAGTAAAAGTCTAATCAAACCTGGTGACAGCTGGTTCTCCCCGAAATAGCTTTAGGGCTAGCCTCGTGTAACTACGCTGCGGGGGTAGAGCACTGAATGAATAGAGGGGGCTTCCCGCCCGCCTCGTTCAATCAAACTCCGAATACCGTAGCGACTAGCACGGGAGTCAGACGGTGGGGGATAAGCTTCATCGTCGAGAGGGAAACAGCCCAGACCGCCAGCTAAGGTCCCGGATATCCGCTCAGTGGTAAAGGAAGTAATGACGCTGAGACAGCCAGGATGTTGGCTTAGAAGCAGCCACCATTTAAAAAGTGCGTAATAGCTTACTGGTCGAGCGTTGTTGCGCCGAAAATGATCGGGGCTAAGCGGATTACCGAAGCTGCGGATGTGACGTGTCTGCGGACACGTTACGTGGTAGGGGAGCGTTGTAGATTGAGTGAAGGGAGACGGTAACGACTCCTGGACGATCTACAAGAGCTAATGCCGGTACGAGTAACGATAAAACAGGTGAGAATCCTGTTGGCCGAAAGCCTAAGGTTTCCTGGGGAAGGTAAATCCGCCCAGGGTTAGTCGGAGCCTTAGTCGAGGTCGAAAGACGTAGACGATGGACAACCGGTTAATATTCCGGTACCACCTAAGAAACGTTATCACGATGGGGTAACGTGGCTGCAATGGCCTACGGGCGATTAGAAATGCCCGATTAAGTCGAAGGGAGTGTCCCAGGCAAATCCAGGACACCAGCTCTCTTCGATGATGACGAGCCTCTTCTGGCGAAGTGGTCGGAGCAGTTACCTAGAAAAACCCCTAAGGAGTTTCTTCGGTGTCCGTACTAAAACTGACACAAGTAGGCGAGGTGAAAATCCTAAGGCCCTCGAGTGAAAGCTCGTTAAGGAACTCGGCAACTTAACCCCGTAACTTAGGGAAAAGGGGTGCCTTTTCCGTCGCAAGACGGAAGAGGCCGCAGAGAAATGGCTCTGGCGACTGTTTATCAAAAACACAAGTCTGCGCAAACTCGCAAGAGGACATATGCAGACTGACGCGTGCCCGGTGACGGAAGGTTAAGGGGAAGGGTTAGCTTCTGGGGCAACCCGGAGGCGAAGCTCATAACTTAAGCCCCGTTAAACGGCGGCCGTAACTATGACGGTCCTATGGTAGCGAAGTTCCTTGTCGGGTAAGTTCCGACCTGCATGAATCGCGTAACGACTGGAGCGCTGTCTCAACGAGCTGCTCGGTGAAACTGTAGCTGCGGTGAAGATGCCGCATACCCGCGACTAGACGGAAAGACCCCGTGAACCTTTACTGTAGCATAGTATTGGGTTCCGACCTAGCATGCGTAGGATAGGTGGGAGGCTTTGAAGTCCCGATTTCGGTCGGGATGGAGCCACCGGTGAAATACCACTCTTGTTACGTTGGAATTCTAACCCGTTCCGTGAATCCGGATCGGGGACCGTGCTATGTGGGCAGTTTGACTGGGGCGGTTTCCTCCCAAAGAGTAACGGAGGAGTCCAAAGGTTCCCTCAGCGCGGTTGGCAATCGCGCATAGAGCGTAAGGGCATAAGGGAGCTTGACTGCGAGACTAATACGTCGAGCAGATGCGAAAGCAGGGCCTAGTGAACCTGCGGTCCCGCGTGGAAGGGCCGTAGATTATCAGACAAAAGGTACTCCGGGGATAACAGGCTGATCTCCTCTGAGCGTCCATAGCGGCGAGGAGGTTTGGCACCTCGATGTCGGCTCATCGCATCCTGGGGCTGAAGAAGGTCCCAAGGGTTTGGCTGTCCGCCAATTAAAGCGGTACGTGAGCTGGGTTCAGACCGACGTGAGTCAGGTCGGTCCCTATCTGTCGTGGGTGCAGGATTCTTGCGGAGAGTTGACCCTAGTACGAGAGGACTGGGTCGGACGGACCTCTGGTGTGCCAGTTGTCCTGCTAAGGGCACCGCTGGGTAGCTATGTCCGGTATGGATAAACGCTGAAAGCATCTAAGCGTGAAGCCGCCTCCAAAAATAGGAATCCGTTCCCGCTTCGGCGGGAGAGAGGCTCCTGGAAGATTACCAGGTTGATAGGCTGGGTGTGTAAGTCCCGTAAGGGATTCAGCTAACCAGTACTAATAAGCCGATTGCTTGACCACTGTTTTTTTCTTGAGGCACCGCGTCTCCACTATTCAGTTGCTATGTATATTGTCGCTTCGTCCGCTTGCGAGGTCTGTCTCGCCCACGGTCGTCGCGCGAGTTTCCCGGTGACCATAACAGCGGGGCCACACCCGTTCCCATTCCGAACACGGTCGTTAAGCCCGCTGTGCCGATGGTAGTGCCGAAGGGTGCGAGAGTAGGTCGTTGCCGGGTTTAGTTTCAAAAGGCCCGTTCATCGAAAGATGACCGGGCCTTTTTGTTTGTACTAGGTGGCCTCAGCGCCAAAACATTATATTCCCTGACAAGCGCCCTTTCAAGCCGACAAGACCCGAATCGGCGGCAATCGGGACGGCCCTTACTGCATGATAACTCAGGGTTTGCGCCCGGAAAGAGCCCTGGCTATCGAACTGGACCTCACGACTCGCCCCGAAATCGGGCTTTTCCCTGCTTGACATTCGTCCGATGTGTGTTACAGTATAGAGAGCGGGGGTTCGGATACTGCGACACGGTTCGCAGTCGGCCCCTGGGTAAACCCTTTGTTGGGAGAATGGCTATGTGCGGAACTTGTGGATGCACCGGCAAGAAGAAGCCGAAGCCGAAGAAGTAGTGTGAGAGTTCATGGAGAATCGTGAGATCTCGCGTTGATGAAGGGCCTGTCTGTGAAAACGGACCGGCCCTTCGCGCGTACGAACCTAAGAGCCTCTATCACAATGACTTCGTCCCGGCCTGTCGGAAGCAAGACGATCACGAAGAAGATTCGCGGGAAAACCCTTTGCAAAGGGTTATTCCAGCAAATCTGCTTCGGGGATCATCATGCGGCCGAAGCCGGACGTCATTATGCTAGAGGTTCTTACTTCCTCGCCTTGTGGCAGTGTTCCTTGAGCCACTGGTAGGCGGCTTCCTGGAGGTCTTGGGCGGGTTTCGAGCGGAAGACGAGGCAGTCGACGATCGCGCGTTTGCACTCGGTGCGTTTGCCGAGGAGTTTGACCACCTTCTCGTAGACTTTGAGCCTGTCGTCGGCGGTCGGAATGCGAAGCTCTTCGTACCACCGCGAGACGGCGTCGGTGTAGGTCTCGAACAGCATCTCGTATTCGGAACGCGGGATGCCCCCGGGCGGACGCGCGTCCGGTTCTCTCCACTTCCCCCCGATCCGGTAGAGCGCCACCTGCTGATACCGCAGTATCTTCTGCTGGCAGAACGGCTGCATCGGCATCTTCACGTAGCTCAGGAATGCCGCCCCCGACTGCCCGAAACTCAGGATTTCGTCGTCGAGCTTGCGGATCGCCTGGTCCTCCGGACGCATGTCGAAGTAGCGCCGCTTCTCGTCCCAGCGGTACGCCCCCGTGAAGTCGAGGTAGGTGATTTCCTTCGCGTTCACCTCGTCGCAGTCGCCGATGATGCCGAGTCCCGTGCCGTGGACCGCGTTGTCGATGAGGTTCCACAAAAGCCGCCGGAGCATCGCCCGCTTGATGTGGGAAGGCTCCGGGCCGATGAGGTCCAGGTACCGGCGAAGCGAATCCTGCTTCAGTCCCCACGTGCGCGAAAGGGAGATGGCCGACTTCTCCTCCAGCCACCCCTGGATGGCGACGATGACGGTGTTGATGGCCTGCCACCGTGCGGGACTGACGTGACCGTGCCAGCGGAAGGGCCGGGCGACGCCGCCCTCGACCATCCGCAGCAGGCTGTGCAGGTTCTCGGGGAAATCGTAGTTGTGCGAGCACACGCCCACCGAGACCGCCATCAGTCGCCGGGTGTTTTCGGTCAGCGTCTCGCAGCGCGACTCCACCTGTTGGCACAGTTCCTGCCAGGGAGCGAGCGTGTCGAGGAACCCGAGGACCGTGTTCCACGACAGGCATGCGCCCTTGATGTTCTTGCGGTTCGGCAATTCGGCTCCTCTTGGCGGGATGCGCATCGCACTTGCCCGGCCGCTCCGATCCCTGCCAGGGTACTAAGAAAATCCGGGACATGTCATTCTGAGGCGTCCCGGTTCATCGGGACGCCGAAGAATCTGGCCCCGGCTGAGACGAAGGTGGCGATTTTCTCGGAAAGCGCGGGTCTTGTTTCCGCTCGGCAGCCGGATCCTTCCCCCGATAAATCGGGGTCAGGATGACAGCACTTCTTTAGCAACCTGTTACGTTTTCGGGACCTCGATGATGACCGCCTCGCCGATCTCGGGGAACGCCTTTTCGAGTTCGGCGCCCAGCTCCTCGGCGACCGCTTTTCCTTCCGGGGCGAAAAGCCGGATTTCCCCGCTCGTCGTGGCGAAACTCTCCACGCGGACCAGGAGCCTGGTATCCCGTGTCCGCGCGTCGCGGGCGTTGATGTCATAGGTGGTGCGTGCCCACCCGGTCTTGTAGACCTCGAGACCATGTTTTGCCGCCAGGCGGCTGACAATTGCGGCAAGCCGATCGTTTTCGGATTGAGGCTCGGCGGTACGAACCATTTGACACCCCCATTCGTTGGCGGTAGAATGATACCCGCCCTATGGAAGCTCTGTCAAGCCGGAAGGGGAAAACCCCGCCTGTGGCGGGGCGGGCGCGGCGCTAACGGGTTTGCCGGGAAGACCTTACGCATTCGGACCGGGCGTGCGGTTTTGCGCCGGCAGGCGTGTTCGGCTCACGTTCCATCGGCGACTGGCCGATGTTGAATTGCTGAGCCACGAGGGGTGGAATCAACTCGGTTAGGGGATAATCGCATGCGAAAAAGCGCACTTCTGGCGGTTCTGGCGGCCACTGTCCTGGGCGGCTGTGTTTCTCCCTACGCCAAGATGCAGCAGAACGACTTGACCTGGTATTCCCAGGACCGCTACCGGTTCGCCGACGCGATGCCGGCCACCAATAAAGACGAGGGGTTCAAGAAGATCGAGGCCTACTGGGAGACCATCGAATCCATCCGCAACCTCAAGGACCAGGACACGATGCTCACTCTGGACGGGACATCGATGAAACGGGACGATGCCCGCGAATACGTCAGGAAAAAGATCAAGCACACCGAGGAGGCTACCGGGATCACCGCCGCCGATTACTGCGCGCGCGCCTGCGTGTGGACGGCGAAGATTCCGCTCCGCATCCTCAAGACCCCCTACGACGCGACCATGATCGGCGTCGAAAGTCCCGTGACCAATATCGAGTGGTAGGTGAAGAGGATTCATCCGGCGGTACCTCTTTTGAGAACCTGCCGCGAGGGATGTCATTCACCCCCTCTCCCTTCGGGAGAGGGACGGGGTGAGGGAAGGCAATCGACAAATGCCCCCTCGCGTTATCCCCCTTCCAGAAGGAGAGCCTCAAAAAGACGCCCGTTCCGATGCATCGGAACGGGCGTCGCTTTTTACCTGGGCCGGGCATTCGCTTCGTCATCCGTCCCGGCAGGTCCGGACTCTCGCGCACTCAGTCGTTGACGTACACCTGCTGGTAGCGGACGGCCCCGTCCCAGCTTCTCATCGGCCCCGACCTGTCGGGGTGACCACGTCGCACCTGCTGCGGGACCTGGTAATACATGGGGTACCCGCCGGGTTGGGTAACATACACGGGCGGCTGAACAAACACGGGTCTCTCGATGTAAACCGGCGTCGGAACCATCACGGGCCTCTCGATCACGACCGGCTGGGGGCAAACGGGCGGCGGCGCAATGTACGTCGGTGCTACGATCCACGGGCTGGGAGGCGGCGCAGGCGCCGCGTAGACCGGCTGGTAGCGCACCGGCGACGGCTCGAAAATAGAGATCGAGAACCCGAACGATCCGCGACGGGGGCCGAACAAGTTCCCGAAGCTCAGCAAAGTGTCCGCATACGTCTGTCCGCCAGCCAGCAGAATCACGATCAACGTCGTCCAAATCACCGATTGCCGTCTCATGTTCCTTCCTCCTATCCAAGGACCGCTCATTTGTGCTTCCGGTTGCTCAGACGGATTGCATCGGCGCTCATTCAATGAATTCTGCCTCACCAAGGAACCCAAGAGATGTTTAGGGGACTGAAAAGCGTTTCCGGCCCGGGCCGCCGTGCCAGCGGCTTCGGTCGAATCCGGCCGTCCCAGCCAGGACGATTCAGAAGCCCCGTGTCAACTCGGCGTGGGGCTTTCTCTTTGACGCACAAGACTTGCGGCAGTGCAATCGAGTTAGAGCGGTTAGAACTTTCGGGGAGGCAACTGGATGAGTTGAACTTAGCCGGCCAGGTGGACAGCGGCTTCCCGCAGAGGGCGGCGGAGTCGGAAAGAGTGGTTGCCAAACGGGAGCGAGATGGGTAGCCTGTATGTCGGTCGATGGATGCAAGGCGCAAACAGTTGGCGGCGGAAGCACCTCATAGCATAGTAAGGGGTTACGGGCAAGAGGCTAACAGTTGCCGGCGGGAGCACCGTCCGCATAGCAAAAGACCACAACTTGTCGACCATGGGAGAAAAGAGGGAAGAAACGCATCATTCCCCCGATGATCCGTCCAATCACTTACGAGGGTTTACCATGCGCCGAATGTGGAGCGTCCTGCTGGTTCTGTTATTGTCCATGATGCCTGGTCCGGGATGTGGTAAAAGGACGCAAGGAACCACGGCAAACAAAGCCCTTCCACCGCCGGTCCGGCTGTCCGTCGCCGAGCAACTTCTCTTCCATCCAAAAACGCTCCGGGGAATCGATCGATACCATTTTGTGAGTGGCAAGAATGGCGAGTTCTGGATTCTTCTACAGGAAATGCTGAAACCGTTGACAGCCTCCCGACTAACGAAAGACAGCCAGTCGCCTTTTGAACCAATCAGTCCGTCGAACTGGAACGACGTGGACCGGGTCAGTGTCGCGAATGACGGCTCTGGAAGACCTGTTGTGATCATGATGGGTTGCGTGCAGGACTATCGGGACTCACGCGTTATAGCCAGGACGTGGACCGGAAATCAGTGGACCGATCCGGTTGAACTCGACCAGTTCGATGGCTCCGGCACATTTGGCAACATGCTCGCTCTTCTTGACTCGAAGGGCCGCATCCACGTGGTGTACGACCGACGTCTGAGTTCGGGTGAGAATTACTCCACGGGCCTCATCATCGTGGACGGGGAGTTTCCAGACAAATGCTTTCACGCCTTCTGGGAAGGGAACGAATGGTCACGAGGCAAGTCGACGACCGGAAGAGGAAGGTTCTACGTGGACCCTGTTTCCCTGAGTGAACTCCCGGATGGGAGAGTGTGCCTGGTCATGAAGGTCCATCCCATTGGACGTATCAAACCGGAATCGGAGTATGTTGGGTACCAGGTATGGGATGGTCGACAATGGTCCGGTATATCGGAAAAGCAACCTGATGGGGCGGCAATCGAACCTCTACTGCGGAAACGGGACCTTGCTGGCAGGATCATTGACGTTTCCCAAGACGAATCTCTGGTGAAACTTCGCCTTGGGAACGGACATGAATGGACAGAGAGTCTCACCTTTCCTTGCCGGGGCCAGGCCGCACAGGTCCTGCTTAACCCGGATGGCAACATCTATATAATCGTCCAAGAGGATGCCGACATTCGAATCCAGAGAATATTGCTGACACCGATAGCAACGAAATGACGGGGGAAGGGCGGATCCTTGGGTGCCTCATTCGCGAACTATTGCTCCGTGGCAGCAATTCTATAGTTACACGTCCTGGAGTCAATAACGATGTGGAGGGTTGGCTCCCCGTGGCCAGCGGCTTCCCACCGCGACGCAATACTCCAATTGCCGCCGGAATCCCCGGATGAGGCCCGTTTTTCCCATTTTCTGCTTGTACTATTGCCTCGGATATGGTAGTTTCCTCCCCCAAACCATCTCACCGGCGGGGAGGGAACGTCGCATGGTGCATCGAAAGACTGCCACCCGCAAGCGAAAGCGCCGCCGGGTCATCCGCTCCCGCCCGCCCCACCTGCTCACCTGCTCGTCCCGGTCCATCGGGACCGCTCACCTGTTCACCTGCTCACCTGCTCACCTGTTCCGCGGCAAAGCCGCCGCCCCGCCCGGCGGCCGCGCCGAAATCCGGCTCGTTCTCGGTGACTGCATCCATGGACTGTCGTGCCTTGATGCGAAAAGCGTCGACGCGGTAGTCACCTCGCCGCCTTATAATGCCGGGAAAGACTACAACACCTACGACGATTCCGTCCCGCGCGACGAGTACCTGGCGTGGACACGCGAGTGGGGGCAGGCCGTGGTCCGTGTGCTCTCGAACCGGGGGTCGTTTTTCCTGAACATCGGCGGTAAACCAAGCGACCCCTGGGTCGCCTTCGACGTCCTGTCCGTTTTCCGCGACCTCCTCGTCCTCCAGAACGTCATCCACTGGGTAAAGTCCATCGCGATTGAGCGGCAGGACCTGCCCGTCCGTCGCAGGACGGACCCGTCCAATCCTCTTGCGGCCGGTGAGTCCGTGACCTTCGGCCATTACCAACCCATCAATGCCGAGCGCTACCTCAACGCCTGTCACGAGTACGTTTTTCACTTTACGCGCCGAGGCAACGTGCCGCTCGACCGCCTCGCCGTCGGCGTTCCGTACCAGGACAAATCCAACGTCAATAGGTGGACGATTGGCGCCAAAGACGTCCGTTGTCGCGGCAATACGTGGTTCATTCCGTATGAAACCATCCAGAATCGCGACAAAGATCGACCACATCCGGCAACTTTTCCCGTCAAACTTCCGGAGATGTGCCTCAAACTTCACGGACTTTCGCGCATCCACCTGGCGATGGACCCGTTTCTAGGGCTTGGGAGCACCGCCGTGGCATGTGCGAACCTCGGCGTGGCCTTCGTGGGGTTCGAGATCGACAAGAAGTACATGACGGAGTCGTGCCGGCGGGTCGCGGAGGCCCTCAAGAAGAAAATGCCCCGGTCCTAAAACAAAAACCCCTCCCGGTGCACGAGAGGGGCTGCTGTTCAGTGCGGTTTTTTACCACAATTCGGCGAGCAGATTCTCAATCGCCTTCGCCAGTTTCTCCGGGGTTTCGTAGGTCCCCTTCGCAATCTGCTCCCTGACCGCGTCGACCAGGTCTTGACGTATGTCCGGTAGACGGGAGAGTTTATCGAGGAACCGCGCGATCTCGGAAATTTCGACGGTGTCGGAACGCCAAGCGGCCTGAACGCCTTGCACGTTTCTGATACGGACCGAGCCCACACTGCGGACTGGCTCGGCGCCGCCGATGTCGGCGGGACCACGAACCTTCATCACAACCCCCACTTTTCTTCCGGCGCATCGCCGGACCCGAAGGCCGCGCCCTAACTCTTTGGGCCACAAAGCCTTCGGCAGCCTGGCGCATCATTTCTACCACGCTTCGGGATGACCCACTCATCCCGCCGTGTACTGGTTTAATCGGCCTGGCGACCTCAAATCTTGAAAGAAAGCGGGAAAATTGACCGGTTGACGGCGCATCAAGTGCTTTAGACGCCCCAACACGTTGTGTTTTCTGGAGTTAAGGTCCCCATAAGATGGATTCAATTAGCGGACAAAACCAGTGTGGTTCCGCGACTGCGCTGGGTCAAGGGTCAAAACCAGTGTCTTTTACGTCAATATAGTGGTGGAAAAGAGCCAATTAGACGCCAGGAAATGCGTCTCTATCGGCCAACTAAGGTATAGTTACCATGCAATTTACGTAGTGGTCAAGGCGAAAATGGCACGCGTGGAGGGGGGTGAAATGCAGGCAAGAGTGGCAACCGAAGGATGGGCAAGGGTGAATTCTCGGTGCAAGTAGTGCTGATGTGGGTTAAACTAACGAGTAGTAATGTGCTGGCCGAGTGTGGATGATGTATTGATGGGAGCTGGTTGGCGCAGCAAGTGTGGGTTAAATCGCGCGAATGATTTTGGGGATTTGATCGTATGTCAGAAGACGAGAAGAAGTTGTCCCGGAGGAAGTTTTTCAAGGTGGCGGGAATCACGATCGCCGGACTGACTCTTCCGAGCGGACTTAGACTTTTTCAGAGCGGAGTCTTGCAGGCGGCGGAGCCGAGGTCGTGCGGGGCGCCACCGCCGGCGAAACCGGAGCGCATGACGGGCGGCGAGTCGTTTCCGCCGCTACCGCTGCCGGCGATGCCGATCCGGCGCACCGAGCGCAAGCGCGAACCGGCGCCGCCCACGCTCATGGGCAAGGTGACGCATGGGAAAGTGGCGTGGGCCACGGACGCGAGCGGCAACCGCTATCAGTACCGCGACTGGACGACGGACCCCGCGGACGTCCGCAACCTGCTGGACTGGACGAACGACAAGCTGGGCATCCGGTATCGGCCGGTGGACATGGACCTTGGGGACTTCAGCTACTCGCCCGCGGAGATCCCGCTTCTTTATTTCACGGGACACGAAGCGTTCGCGCTGAGCGACGGCGAGCGCGAGGGACTGCGGAATTTTCTGAGGGACGGGGGCTTCATCATCGGCGACGCCTGCTGCGGGACGAAAGCTTTCTCCGACTCCTTCGCCCAAGAGATGGACCGGATACTGCCCAACCGCCGGCGCTTCGAGATGGCGGACGACCATCCGATCATGGAGTCTTTCTACCGGATAGGGAACGTGCGGTACCAGGTGGAGGGGAAGGGACAGTTCCAGGACAAGGTGCACCTGGAAGGGATGAACATCGGGTGCCGCACCGCGGTCTTCTTCTCACGGCACGACCTCTCGTGCGGATGGGACCACCACACGCACCCGACCGGGGACCGCGTGATGCCGGCGGACGCTTTGCAATTGGGCGCGAACCTCCTCACCTACTCGCTGGCCACGTACCAACTGGGGCGGTTCCTGAGCACCGAGAAGGTCTACTACCAGTCGGACCGGAAGACGCGGGACGAGTTCGTGTTCGGACAGATCCAGCACGACGGGGACTGGGACCCGGACCCGAGCGCGGCGATGAACCTGCTCAAGTACGTCGGACGGTATTCGACGATGGACGTGCAGTTCAAGCGCGAGGACGTGGACCTTCGCCGGCCGGAGAGCGTGGCGAAGCACAGCTTCCTCTACATGACGGGACACCATGACTTCGCGCTTGCGGGCGCGGAAGTCGCGAACATGGGGAAGTTCCTGTCGCAGGGCGGGGTGCTGCTATCGGACGCCTGCTGCGGACGCGCGACGTTCGACACCGCGTTCCGCCGCGAGATCGCGCGGGTCATCCCCGGAGCCCAGCTCGAACGCCTGAAGGAAGACCACCCGCTGTATAGTTCGCTCGAACGGATACGGACGGTGGAATATACCGACCTGCTGAAGCAGAGCCGGCCGGGGTTCAACGCCCCGTCGCTGGAAGCCATCAGCCTGAACGGGATCCTCGCGGTGGTCTACAGCAAGTACGACCTCGGGTGCGGATGGGAAGAGATCGACCACCCGTACGCACGAGGGGTCGCTTCGGCGGACGCGCTCAAGTTAGGGATGAATGCGATTGTCTATGCGATGACGCACTAAACGAGCCGCAAGGCCTAAGGTCTAAGGCCGAAGGCCGAGGGAGAAGCAGCACCAGCCGACGAGGTCTTGCCCGGTAACGCAGGGGCGCACTAACAGGTGCGCCCTTTTTGTTTTTGCACTTCATGGAGGGAATCATTAGATTTCTCCACATGCCTTATGTGTCTCGCGCGCCCTTTCAGTGTTTGGCGTGGGGGGCGCATGGTTCACCAGGGGCGACGCTTCGCTTGCCCCTGGCTATTGTCGCGCGCCCCGTTGGGGCTCAAGAAAAAACCCGAGGATGGTGGGGGCGCTTGTTTACCAGGGACGACGCCGGGATTGCCGTGAGGCTATTTTCGCGAGTCCCGTTGGGGCGGAGAGACAGGGTGCTCCACGAGGGAGGCGCACTACAGAAGAATGGTGACAGGTCCCGATGAATCGGGATCCCACCATCAAAGTTGTCTTTGTGAGCCCCGTTGGGGCCCTTGAAGTCCGGTTCCTGCCGCAGAGAAATCTATTCAAATTCCCCGGGCATTCTGGTAGACTGAGCGGGTCAAGACCTCTAACCTTCCCAAGACCATTTGTTTGACAGGACGACCATGACCGAACCGGAAAAGCAACAACAACACCCGTTGAGCGACACGGAAGCCGTCGAGAGGCTGGCGAAGGCCCGCCAGATCCTCGTGCGCGAAATTCACAAAGTCATCATCGGGCAGGACGCCGTCATCGACGAGATGCTCATCAGCATGTTCTGCCGGGGGCACTGCCTGGTGATCGGGGTGCCGGGACTGGCGAAGACGCTTCTGGTGAGGACGATCGCGCGGGTGTTGCAGCTGAATTTCAACCGGATCCAGTTCACGCCCGACCTGATGCCTTCGGACATCACGGGGACGCACCTCATCGAGCAGGACATGACGACGGGGAAACGGGAGTTCCGGTTCGTGAAGGGACCAGTCTTCGCGAACATCATCCTGGCGGACGAGATCAACCGGACGCCCCCCAAGACGCAGGCGGCGCTCTTGCAGGCGATGCAGGAACAGCAGGTGAGCGCGGGGGGCGAGACGTTCCAGCTGGAGCCTCCCTTCTTCGTCCTTGCCACCCAGAACCCCATCGAGCAGGAGGGCACGTATCCGCTGCCCGAGGCGCAGCTCGACCGGTTTATGCTGAACATCCTCATCGACTACCCCACCCGAGAGGAGGAGCGGCAGATCGTCAAGAGCACCACCTACGACATCGAGGCCGAGCTGAAGCCGGTGCTGAAGGGGAGCGACATCCTGTTCATACAGAGGATCGTGCGGCGCGTCCCGGTGAGCGACCACGTGGTGGACTACGCGGTGAGCCTGGCGCGAGCGACGCGGCCGGGGAGGCCCGAGAGTCCAGACTTCATCAACAACTGGCTGAGCTGGGGCGCGGGACCGCGTGCGGCGCAGCACCTGGTGCTAGCCGCCAAGGCGCGGACGATCCTGGCCGGACGGTTCAACGTGTCGGCGGACGACGTCCGGGCGGTCGCCCGCCCCGTTTTCCGGCACCGGCTTTTCACCAACTTCAACGCGGACGCCGAGGGCGTCACGCCCGAGCAGATTATCGCGAAACTCCTCGAGACGATTCCGGAACCGTCGGCAGCGGATTATGCCAAGAAGTAGGCTGGAACTCAAGGTCTTAGAATGAACCAAGGTGGTTTCGCCCGGAGAGCCAGGGCGTGGACCGGCAGTCAAGCGAACGGGGAGGAGAGACGTGGCCAAGATGGAACTCGACGACAAGCAGCTCGCGGAGATCCTGCGCGAGTCCAGCCTCATCAGCGCCCAGCAACTCGAACGCGCCATGGAGAAGCAGGGACGGACCGGGTTCACGCTGCGGCAGATACTGCTTCCCCAAGTGCCGTGGGGGAGGATGCGGCGGATGCTCGAGAACGAGGCGACGCTTCCGGGGGGCGGCACCTCGCGCCTCGGCGACGTCCTGGCCGATGCCGGGTGGATCACCCAGGGCCAGCTGGAGGAGGCGCGCCGCGAAGAGGAAGAGACCGGGCGAGCCACGGGGCAGATCCTTCTTGAACAGGGCGTCATCACGCGGGAACAGCTTCACGAGGCCACGCGCTATCACAAGCGAACGGGCGTGTCGCTCTGGCGGACTTTCATCAACCTGGACCTCGCGCTCCCCAAACAGGTGGCCGACGCACTCCACATCTTCAACGAGTTTCCGTTCATCTACCGCGGCGACAACGAGCTCCCGGATCTCCTGGTGAAGAAGAACCTGGTGAGCCGCGAGGAGATGAACGGGTTTATCGCCGAGCGCGAGGAACGGGGCATATCGCTGGTGAAGCTGATCGCCGGAGCGGAAAAGGTGGACGCGAAGGGGTTCGCGGAGGCGGTCGCGGAGCTCTTCAAGCTGCCGGTGGTGGACATCGCGGCGCAGCGGTTCGATGACGAGGTGGTCGCGATGATTCCGGCGGAGGTGATCGTGAGGCTGCAGGCGCTGCCGTTCGCGCGGGACGGAAGGAAAGTGCGCGTGGCGATGGTGGACCCGACGGTGCTTCCGACGCTGGAGCGCATGGGAGCCCTGGTGGACATGGAGTTTCAGCCGTGCGTGGCGGCCGCCGCCGACCTGGCGCGGGAGATCGAGGCCAGGGTGAAGCCCTCGGACACGGCGGCGAAAGATGAGTACCGCTCGATCCTGCTTTCGGCGCAGGCGCAGGTGCTGGGCGAGGTGTCGGGGGACACTCCGATCTCGGCGCTCACGGGGGCCATCCTCACGGGGGGATTCCATGCCCGCGCCACCGACATTCACCTTGAAAGCCAGGAGCGGGGCCTGCGGGTGCGCTATCGCATCGACGGCCTCTTATGCGACGTTATGAACATCCCGCCGAGCACGGGACTGGGGGTCATCAGCCGGCTCAAGGTCATGAGCGGCCTGGACATCGTGGAGCGGCGACGTCCGCAGGACGGACATCTGTCGTACGAGACCGACGGCCGCACCCTGGACATGCGCATCGCGACCGTTCCGGGCTACCTCGGCGAAGGCGTCGTCATCCGGATCATCAACGAGGAAACCGTCGTCCAGGGACTGGGACAGCTGGGACTCGAGCCGCAGCAGCGGTCGGTCATCGACACGCTCCTGGCGAGGCCCTACGGGATGATCATGGCCGCGGGTCCGGTGGGCTCGGGGAAGACCACGACCGTCTACGCCTGCATCAACCAGGTCAACGTGCTCGAGCGCAACGTGATGACGATCGAGGACCCGGTGGAGTACCGCTTGAAGGGCACGAACCAGCTCCAGGTGGATTACCGCCGGGGGTTCGACTTTGCGACGGGACTCCGGTCCATCCTGCGGCAGGACCCGGACACCATCATGGTGGGCGAAGTGCGCGACGAGGAGACGGCGAAGATCGCGGTGCGCGCCGCGCTCACGGGGGTCCTGGTTCTGACCACGCTTCACGGGAACGACGCGCCCTCGACCATCAGTTCGCTCTACCAGTACGACATTCCGGGGTTCCTCATCTCGAACGCGGTCATCGGGGTCATCGCGCAGCGCCTGGTCCGGAGAATCTGTCCCGAGTGCCGCCAGGAATACCATCCGGGTCCCGAGGTGTATCGACAGGTCGGCGTCGAGCCCGAGGAGAACAAGGAGGTTCCGCTCTACCGTGGTCAGGGGTGCACGCGGTGCTTCCACACCGGGTATTCCGGGCGGGCCGGGGTCTTCGAGGTCATGGAGGTGACGCCGGAGCTCAAGGAACTCATCTTCCGCGAAACGACCAAGGAAGCGATCTACCGCCTCGCCATCGAGCAGGGGATGCAGCCTCTGGAGGAGTCGGGCCGGCGAAAAGTCCTGCACGGAGAAACCACGGTCGAGGAGTTCTTCCGCGTGATCTTCGTGTGACCTTCGATGGGACAGGCACGCATCGAGCCTCTCGGGCGTCCGGAGATGTCCGGTTCGTTTCGCTACACATTGCTACAAATGGAGTCACCTCGGGCAAGACGCCCGCGGCCAGCCGATAGGACGCTTCTTTCCGACGTTCTCGCCTTGTCAGGCCACTCGCAAGCCCCTTTCATGCCACAACATCCGTTCTATCAACAGGTTAGGTGGAGCAAGGGCCGCCTGCGCGACCGCTTTTGGTATGGTCGCGTAAAGACCCTAACGGCAAAAGTACGAGAATCTGTTGAAAATACCAAACAGAACTCTTGACGGTGGGCGCGCAACGGCAACACTGAATCATGGGTAAGTTATGCCCTGCGTGGAGGGGGCGGTTCGGTCCGGCTGTTAACAGGCAGGTCACAGGGCCACTCGGGGGGAGTGATGGCTCAGCGAGGGACAGTTTGCCGGAACTGCGGCACGCTCGATTCGTATCTTTCGGGGCGAACCGCCAGGATGCCTTGTCTCACCTGCGACCAGTTGTGGTGCGAGGCGACGTTGACCAGTTCGCCTGAGACCGCCTGGGACGGGCAGCACCACCAGTCATTCGGCGCCCAGGAGACCCCGGCTCGTTTGGACCTTCGATAGCGGCTCGACGCCGTCAGGGAATTGGATAGGGAGTTGTGCGGGAAACACTGGTGAAGTAGGCGCGTAAAGACGGTGACGGAAAAACGACCCAGCCTTCGGGCTGGGTCGTTCTTTTTTCTCTGAACTCATGCGGCGTGTTGGCTCGTCGTCGGCGGTTGGTTATCGCCGTAGCGATCCCCAAACCTCCCATTTGTCGCAACTATCCTTGGCGGAGACCGCCGACCATTGGTGCTTATTGCTTCGCGGGCAATTACATTTCCCTTTGGAGTCACCAGAATCAACTATAATGTCTTCCCCGGAGGAATTCACCTCGCGACTGCCACCCCAAAAATTGCATCTAGCGCAATTCCTGTAATTTCTGCTATACTGGGTTGACATATTTCACCTCCGTTCCTAGATAACATGCGTCAAAACCCCGCCTTGGCCTTGCTTTCGGCCTTGACGCCGCCGGACTGGCGCACCGTCGCGCCGTCAAGCGGTCCACGCATCAACCCGAAACGCCTCCCCCGCCTGATAAGGAAAACCAATCAGGAGGTACCGAAATCCCCGAGAAAGTGGGCAGACCCGCTTGCAAAGGTCTGCCGGGTGAGTCCGATCAAACTTGGATTTTGCCTTCGGCATACCGTAGACAAAGAGCCGGACGTCCGCCACTGCAATGGTCAGTTTCAGAAAGTCCCAGAGGATACTGTCATCACTGTCGTTCCATTCGCTTTCGCATGCGAGTCGGACGCCCCGCATTGTCTTCCAGTCGAAGTCGTCCTTCTCACACTTCGCCTCAAGCCAGACGAGATCGAACAGCCATTGATACTTCAGTTCGCCGCTCTCGCCCACTTTCTCCGGGTAGACGAGATAGCCCTTTGACCTCCCAAGGGCGCGGAGTTCCTCTTTGACAGCCTTCGTGTATCGCTTGTATCTCTTATACCTATAATGAGCACATAACGGGGCCAATCTCTCGACGATCTCGACCTCGACCGGGAACAGTCCCGTGTTCAGTGTCGCGCGCAACTCCTCGCGACTCTTTTGGTCCTTGCAGCATGCCGTCTGAAAAGGAAATGACTTCATGAACATCACAATCCTCCTTTCCTGTATTCTTCGGGGACTAGGCGCCAAACCCCGCCTTGGCCTGACGTTCCACCGTGACCTCTTTGAGCGCGGCGGCGATGAGCGCGCTGGTGACGACCACCCGACCGTTGCCTCCGGTCGTTTCGGCATGAGTATGACTATCCAAAGCCAAGATGTAAAGCGTATTCGCAAGTTCCTCGATCTGCGCGCCGGTGTAGCCGTCGGTCGCGGCGACGAGATGCGAGAGGTCATCGGGCGACACATTTGCCTTCGCCAAGAGTTTCGCCAGCATTCGCGCGCGACAGGACTCGTCCATCGTACCGATGTGCACGACGCGGTCGAAACGCCCGGGACGGTTGCGTAGCGCCTTCTCCACAAAGACAATATGGTTTGTGGTGGCGATGGTCACGATGTCCTGGTTCTCAACGACGCCGTCGAGTTGATTCATGAGTTCACCCATTCTCATCGGCTGCATGTTAGCGTCGCGGTCCTCGCCGAATAGGTCGAGGTCCTCCAGGAAGAGGACCGTGGGCGCGACGAACCGCGCGAGGGTGAGGATGTCGTTGAACGAAGCGGCGTCGGTCACGTGCCTAGGCGTCACCCAAATGAACGAGCAGCAGAGCATGTTGGCGAGCACTTTGCCGAGGAGCGTCTTGCCCGTGCCTGGCGGGCCTTCCAGGATGATCCCACGGCGTGCCTTGACGCCGAGCGCCTTGAGGCGGTCGCGGTTGGTAAGGAACCCTTCCACGTGCGTTCGGATCGTCCGCTTCACTTCCTCCGCAAGCAGGATGTCGTCCCAGGCGTAACGACGCGACTGCTCGATGATCTCGCCGTCCGCAAAGAACGCGCGGCCCCGGAGGTAGTTGTCCGCAAGTGTGAATTCGCGCCAGTGCTTGCCAAACTCCAAGTTTTGCCTACTACACTGCTGAGTAAGACATCTCCGGTGTCTCTCGACGCCGCTATTATAGATGGTCACGTCATGCGTGGAAACCACAACGCGGCCATCGGGAAGGTGGATGAAGCAGTAACCCTCGGTGATGAATTTGCGCGTTTGACCGCCAATAGACACTTGCTCCTCGGAGGCGTTGATGAACTGATCCTCCTCCACCAACCGGCCCACCAAAGCTATTTCACCGCCAAGCGACGAGACGAACCGGGGAAGACACTCCATGAAGAGATTTGCGAACGTGGGGCTAACACTGTACTCTCCCTTCCGGTAGTCATCACGGCCGAGAAAGGCAGCCACCATGCGCCGGCCTACCGGCTCGGTAAGCGCGTTGGCTGCTGCGAATCGGCCCTCCTCCGCCTTCGGCGAAAGCGCCAGACTGCTTGCGATAGGTCCTTCGACGACGGGTAACGCTGTTGAAACTGACGAGTCCTGCAGCATGGCTGGTCTCTCCCTTTATTTGACGCGCGGCGCGACTCGCCTTTCGGCATAGTTCCCCACGGCCTGTTTGAGTTCGTTCCCGATCTGTGCGGCGAATTCCTTCGGCTGGGTGACCTTCGCACCGGCGCCCCACGAGAGA
>Ga0182021_10001524_pt1 | contig 26729 bp, 25 predicted proteins | sample 612E3MmetaG_FD_120493 | JGI IMG/M metagenome (GOLD analysis project Ga0182021, IMG submission 120493) | Permafrost microbial communities from Stordalen Mire, Sweden - 612E3M metaG (Illumina Assembly) | ecosystem: Environmental > Terrestrial > Soil > Wetlands > Permafrost | place: Sweden...
GAGAAGGAAAAAGCACCGGGAGGTTGATAGCATCTTTACGAAGAGGCCAAGAACAGGATTAATACTGGGCGCGGCACTGATCGTGATGCTTGTTCTAACGCTTGCTCCTGCCACTTTCGCCCAGACTCTCGAGCAACAGCGCACCGACGCCAAGACCAACGTCGACCAGCTTCAGCAAAAAATGGAGAGCGCGATGGAGCGTTACAACTACGCCTGCTCAAAGCTCGAGCAGACAAAGGGCGCTATCTCCGACAACAAGGTCAAGCTCACCGAGGCGGAAAAAGAGCTCGCGGCCAACAAGGCAAGGCTCAACAGCCGGGTGCGCGCAATGTACGTCAACCCGCAAAGCAACTTCGTAGAGGTTATTGTCAACGCCAAAGACTTCGACAAGTTCCTGGTAGGTCTCGACCTTGCCAAGAAGGTCGGCCAGAAAGACGCGTCTCTCGTAAAGCAGGTCAAAGACTCAAAAGCGAAGCTCGATGCCGCCCGCGCGGCCCTCCAGGAGCAGAAGGCCGCGCAAGAGTCGGCCAGGCAGGAGATAGCCTCCGCCAAGGCCAACGTCGAGAGCGAGCTCTCGAGCGCCAAGGGCAAGCTGGGCAACATAGACTCACAGATACAGGCGGCACTTGCCAGGCGAGCGGCGGAAGCGTCAGCGGCTTCCACCAACAGCAGGCGAAGTTACGTAGCTTCTTACGACCCGACCGCGCGCCGCAGCGTGCCACCTGGAACGCCTCACGGTGGCGTCGTCGGCGTCGCTTACGCCCAGCTGGGCAAGCCTTACGTATGGGGCGCAGAAGGTCCTGACGCCTTCGACTGCTCCGGCCTGACGATGTACTGCTACAGGGTCGGAGCCGGTATCTCCATCTCACACAGTTCCTACGCCCAGGCATCCTGCGGTGTGCCGGTGGGCGTGAGCGAGCTGGCGCCCGGGGATATCGTCGGTTTCCGCGGATGGGGCCACGTCGGACTGTACGTCGGCGGTGGCGAGTTCATACAAGCGCCGCAGACCGGTGACGTAGTAAAGGTCTCTTCTCTTGGCGCGCGCAGCGACTTCGCGGGGGCCGTCAGGCCATAACCTCAGTACGGTGATATCGATATAATGAGAGGCCCCGGGAAGGGGCCTTTCTTATAGGAGCGGTGGAAGGTGGTTCAGATGTCGGACGCGGTCATCTTCTTCGACCCACTGTTCGAGGAGCACAAGACGGGGTACGGACATCCCGAGAGGCCTGAGAGGTTGCCTGTCGCGATCAAAGCGCTCCAGGAGTCCGGGCTTCTCGAGCAGGTCGAGGCGAGGCAGCCGCGCGACGCCACTGTCCAGGAGATAGAGCTGGTCCACACCGATAGCTACGTCAAGCAGGTGCAGGAAGTGGCGGACTCGGGCGGTGGTAACCTCGACATGGACACGGTCGTTTCCCCCGCAACCTACAAGGCCGCCCTGCGAGCCGCTGGCGCGTTGCTGGACAGCGTGGACGGATGCATCGACGGTACATTCAAGCACTCGTTTTGCCTCGTACGGCCGCCTGGGCATCACGCCTTGCCGGGCAGGGGAATGGGGTTCTGCATCTTCAACAACGTAGCGGTAGCCGCGAGATACGCGCAGTCCGAGAAGAGGCTCGACAGGGTCATGATAGTGGACTGGGACGCGCACCACGGCAACGGCACGCAAGATACGTTCTATAGCGACCCCAGCGTGCTCTACGTGTCTCTGCACCAGTACCCTCATTACCCGGGAACGGGCTGGGTGGACGAGACGGGCCAGGGCAAAGGGGAGGGCTCAACCATCAACTTCCCGTTTCCCGCGGGAACCGGAGAGGAGCATTATTACGAGGCGCTTGAGCGCGTCGTCCTCCCGGCGGGACGCAAGTTTGCTCCGGACTTCCTGATGGTGTCCGCCGGATATGACAGCCACACCGGCGACCTGCTGTGTTCGATGCGGCTCAACGACATGTCCTATAGAAAGATGACGGATTATCTCATCCGTTTGGCTGATGAATGCTGTAACGGGAGGCTCATAATCACCCTTGAGGGCGGCTATAACTTGAACGCCGAAGCACGCTCCATCGTGCAGACAGTGGCGGGGCTGGCCGGGATCGAAGTCCCGGGGAAAGACAAGACGCCGGAGCCGACGGCATACCCTGACAGGGCGACAGAGGTGATCGACCAGGCGGCGCGTCTCCACGGGCTCGCCTGAGGGTTAAAGTTCGAGTGTTCTTTTATCCGAAAATCTGTTTGCTGTGACATCGCAGGTGAAAGGCGGTTGATTTGGAAATCCAGGCGCTCCTCGCAATGGCGGTCGAGCAGAAAGCTTCCGATATTCATATCAAGGCGGGGAGCCCCCCTTACCTGCGGGTCGACGGCGTCCTCTACGAAGCTGATTTTCCAAGGCTGTCTCCGACCGACGTGGTAGAGATCGCGTTCACCCTGATGGACGAGAAGCAGGCCAGAGCATTCCACGATACCAACGAATCGGATTTCGCGTACAGCGTGGCCGGCCTGGGCAGGTTCAGGGCTAACGTGTTCAAGCAGCGTGGCACGATCGGTATAGCGATCAGGCGGGTCCTGACCAAAAAGATACCTAACTTCGAAGAGCTCGGGCTGCCTCCTGTAATGAAAAGGCTCGCGGACGAGGCCCGCGGGCTCGTGCTCATCACGGGGCCTACCGGCAGCGGAAAGACCACTTCTCTCGCCGCGGTGGTGGATTGGCTCAACGAGAACAAGCGCCTGAACATCATCACTGTAGAGGATCCGATCGAGATATTACACGTAGACAAGAAGTGCATCGTCCACCAGCGAGAGATAGGCACCGATACCGATTCTTACCGCGAAGCGCTTCGGCACATCACGCGCCAGGACCCTGACGTAATCCTCATCGGAGAGATGAGGGACGTCGAGACGGTGACGTCAGCCATGAACATCGCGATGACGGGCCACCTCGTACTTTCGACGTTCCATACGCAGGACACCACCGAGACCGTAAACCGCATGATCGACTTCTTCCCATCGACCCAACAGAAGCAGGTGCGGATCACGCTGACCAGCATCCTGGCTGGAGTCATAAGCCAGATACTGCTGCCACGCTGCGATACTTCGGGTCGCGTGCCGGCCGTGGAGGTCATGGTCATGAACGGCAGGCTGGCGGAGACGCTCCTCAACGAGGAACCCACGTCCATAATGCGCGAGATCATAGCGGACGGTGAGTTTTACGGAATGCAGACGTTCAACCAGTCGCTGGTGTCGCTCTACGCCGACGGCCTCATCGACTTCCAGACCGCGATGAAAGCTTCGAACCAGCCTCACGATTTTATCCTGATGGCCAAGCAGATGGGCCTGCCCGTCGAGGAGACCCTGGCGATTCGCTAGGCTTCATGCCCAATATTTCGTCATCGGAGCAGCTCAAGCACACCCAGGTATATCAGCAGAACGATCCCAGTGACAATGACAGCGAGCCCGGAGATGTTCGGAAGTACCGCCAGGATTATGACCGCCAGCACCAGGCCGCCGATTCGGAACCACCAGGCGAACTCGTCCATGAACAGTGAGAACGGGGTCTTGCCCTTCTTGCCTTCCCGCCTCTCGCGCCAGTTCGTGAAGAAGTCGGCAACATGTTCCCGGGTCCAGACGGCCCACCTTGAGGGCCCCGCGAGAGCGGCTCCCACGGCGACCACCACGCCGAGCGCGAACGCGGCCCAGAGTCCCTGCCTCAACCCGTTTATGAGGGTGCTCCAGATTACGTTTGCCGCGGCCAGGTTGTCCGGTTTCTTGACGAGGCCGATCAGCTGATTGTGCGCGACCCTGCCGATGATCAGGACTACCAGCATGGCGATGGCAAGGCCGATTCCCTCCCTGAGGAGAGCTTTCCGCCGATTTCTGGCGATCACCGCCGCGAGTAAGAAGCAGATGAACGCGAGCAGCGGGAACACCCAGCTGAGCGTCTCCAGGAGGTGGACCATACCCTGCGCCGCGCCCAGTTGCTTGGCGGTGAAGAGCGTGACCTGGCCGACGTTGGCAGGAACCTTTACGTTGTTGAGGAAAGTGAGGCCCGCATCGACCAGCCGCGTCTTCACACGGTTGATGAGGGGCGAGATGTTCAGGACTATCTTGTCTCCCTTGCTGGTGACGACCGCGTTCTTATTGCCGGTTAGGATATTAACCGCCGCGGTGTGGGCCACAGTGAGGGTTTTCACCCAAACCTTGTAGAACGTGTCGCTCTGGAGGATCTTTTGAGCGGCTTTGCTGGCGAACGTCTGCAGTCCGTTCGAGACAGGTTCCGCGATTATCGAGAGGTTGATGTTCGGAATGGGGAGGTTTGCAGGCCTGAGGTTCTGCACCGCATCGGAGATGTCGTTCAGTCCCGCTTTTATCTGGCCGGTGACGTCGTATTTGGCGAAAAGTTGCTGGACCGCCGCCTCGCTTACCGCCCTGGCGACCGCGTCATTCTTGACAAGCGGTGCTACGGTGCTGACGAAGGTGCCGGTGTCCAGGGTGGTGGTCTTGACCCAAGCCGAAAGCGCGCCCAGCACCGAGAAGATACACGCGAGGATGATGAGCAGCCACACGGTGAACCGGCGCCAGAATCCGCCCCGCTCTTTGTGCCTGTCCTGCTTTGCAAGCCTGGTCTTGAGCTCTTCGTTTTCGGCCCTGAGCTTCTCGAGATCCACGATTGGAGGTGAGTCGACTTGCTCTTGTGAACCTTTGTCGTCTTCCACGGCGGACTCCCTTCCATTCTTCGCGCCGAGCACATAGGGGACCGTACCGGAGATTCGGCCGTTCCAGGAGATCAAACTGTGCTCACGGGTTAATAACTGGCGAAACCCCGAGAGGCTTGCCGGAATCCTTGTGCCCTCGTTGATCTGCTTTGGAATTCGACGAGACCGCCCCCGCTCCTCCCGATGGTCCATGCGCGCATTACTCATGAAGGGGAAGTGATGGGAAAAGGTTGGTTGAGAATCTAGACCCGGTCGACCCTGTCCGGGAGACGATCCGAGTCGGAATAAGCGACGACGCGGTTTCGCCCCCGCTCTTTGGCGAGATAGAGTGCCTGGTCCGCTTGGGAGATCAGGTCGTTCACCTGGTGAAGGGCGTCTGAAAAAGAGGTGACCCCGGCGCTGATGGTTGTACGAACGGGCTCGTCCTGGCCATCCGCGCGTATGTAAAGCGCCTCGACCATGCGCCGGAGCTTGTCAGCGAGTTCGAACGCCTCAGGCAGGTCGGTCTCAGGAAGCAGAAGGCAGAACTCGTCCCCGGCGTAACGGTACACTCGGTCGACCTCGCGGCGACCATCTTCGAGCGTGCGCGCAACCTCGCGCAGTGCGGCGTCTCCAGCGAGGTGCCCACGACTGTCGTTAACCTGTTTGAAGTGGTCGATGTCGGCCATGATAAACGAGAACGGCCGTCGGTAACGTTTCGATCTGACGAGCTCCCGGTCCATGTCGCGCATGAGCTTGCGATAGTTGTAAAGCTCCGTGATAGGGTCGGTTATCGCCAGGAGGTTGACCTGCTCGAAAAGGGCGGACCGCTGGATAGCCAGTCCGAACTGGTATCCCATCGCTTCCGCGAACTGGATGTCTCCACGCGTGAAAGCGTCGGGGAAGCTCCGCCGGAGGTGCAGCACCCCCCACAACGAGCCTTCGGTCATGATGGGAAGACATATGCTGGAGCCGGATTCGACTTTCTGAAGATTATCGCATTTTGGAGCCGCGGACAGGTCGTCAACGGCCACCAGTTCCCTGCGCACGCACGCTTCGCAAGAAAGCGCGTCACCCCAGGTGCTCCACTTCTTGTTCATCTTCTCGAGGATCTCGGGGCTGTAGCCGAAAGAGCTCGCGATCGAAAGCCTGTTGGTCTTCGGGTCGAAGCTGTAGATGAGCCCGGAATCCGCTCTGAAAACCTTCCTGGCTTCGGCGAGGCCTTCAGTGAAGACGTCCTGCAGGTGATTCTTGGTGCTGATGGTCCTTGTGACCACGAACAGGGCGGTCCCACGCGCCAACCACTTGCTCAACTGCGTCAGTGCCTGCTCCCTCTCGGAGGCAAGGCGCTTCATGTCCAGGTAGATATTGTGACCTCGCTCCATCAGGAGCGTCCCGAAGAACGTGATGAGTAGACCGGTAACGGTAAAGCGTGCAAGGACGGAGAAAACCACGAGGCCGCTCACTCGCTCTCGCAGGATGAGCTCCGCGGCAAGCGCTGCCACCAACGCGGCCAGGAGCGCATACCTCCAGGGGCTCGCCGTCAATAACGATACGCTCCCGAGAATGGCCGCGCTCGCGATTATGACGAGAGCCGTCGCATTGGTTACGCGGAATATGCAGACGAAAAGCATCAAAGTCATGACGCCCAGCCCGATGGCCGAGAGCAAGGTGCTCATCTGCAGTTCGTTGAGGTTCTTGAGTCGAGACCTTATATCCATAAGTGCATAATGATGATGTTCGGCGACCGTGCTGTCAATAGCACGCGGAGAGACCTTTCGAGCCCCCGGTCCGAGCCGTTGCTGACGATTTTCCCGCCTCAACCGGTGAGCTTGGTCACGAACGAAAAAGCCTCCTCGAAGACGCGCTCTTTGTCCACGTCGAGCGTCGCCACGTGATAGCAGTTGTCGAGCCATATCAACTCTTTGTCCGTAGAGCTGACATGCTCATATATATACTCGGAGTTTTTGGGCGGGACCACGTGATCGTTTCGGGCTGCGAAAATCCTGATCGGGACGCTGATGCGGCTGATGTTGCCGTCTACGTATTTGCCGAGCTTTGCAAGCTCGTGAGCGGCGCTGGTGCTGAGCTTGTCGTAAGCGACCTCCGTAACGTTCGGGTCCTTGAGGTCGTTCCCGGGCCCGGGAAACGTCTTAAGAACGTGTTTGACAATGGGGATAAGCTTTAGAAGATAGTAATTGAAGCCGGGAGCGAGCCACTTTACAGGGGAGCTTATCGGCATTATTCCCGCGAGCGTATCGGAGTGTTGCTCGCCCAGGTAGAGCGTCAGCAGCCCTCCCATAGACAGCCCTGAAACGAAGACCTTGTCGCACATCTCCCGCAATTCGGCGAGTGCCTCTTCGACCGTGGCTATCCAGTCGTTATAAGTGTAGCGACCCATGTCGATGACGTCGGTGCCGTGTCCTGGAAGCCGCGGCCCCAGTACCGTCAACCCTTTGGCGGCAAGGTACTCGCCCATGACTCTCATACTCGATGTCGTGCCGGTGAACCCGTGAATGAGGAGGCATCCGGTCTTTCCACCCTCGAAGAAGAAAGGTTTGCCATCATCCATCACCTCGATGCCGGCGGGGATATCAAGCGTCTTGAGTCCGGACCCATGACCCCCCTGAGCGTCCCGGTTCATGTGCTTCCTCCTTCAGTTGTTGGAGTTTCCGAAGGTGTCCATGCTGTCGGTGGGCGGTCCCGTCCAGTCGCTGCCTGAAGGGCCGAACTCGGCCCAGTAGGTGAAGAACGCCTGCAGGGTCTTGTGGAACCACGACGGGCTGCTCATGTGATAGAGCGCGTGGCCGCCGGTCGGTACGATCAACGCTTCGACCATGGGGTTGTTGACCGCCGCCGCCAACAGCTCGTAAGCTTCGTCGACCGGCACCATGAAATCGTCGAGTGCGTGGATCACCAGGCACGGCACCTCTACGTTGCCGACCGCCCCAACGGGGCTACCCCTTGTATACAGCTCCTTTTCAGACACTTCGTAGTACTGCGATGAGATCTCCCTGGTATAGGATCTGAGGTCGGCGAAATACCGGGGGCCGCCCGCGAGGGTCTTTAGGCTTAGCAAGAACCTGAAGACGAACCACCGGAAAATGGATTCCGCGGAGCGGTCGGAAAGGGTGCACGCGCGCTCTACCATCCTCTCGGCGTCGGAGTATCCATTGAGAGCGATAACGCCTCCCGAGAGAGGACCGTCCAACCTGCAGCGCGAAGCCGCGAGGAGAACGGAGGAGGCGCCCATGCTGATCCCGCATGCGCCGACGGTGCTTACCCTGTGAGTGTTCGAGAGGTACTCTGCAACCGCGAGCACGTCCTGGGATTCGCGGTACCCCCAGCTTGTAGGCGCCTCGGAGAAGCGACTGGAATCCCCGAAGTTTCGCAGGTCCATCGCAAAGACGTGAAAGCCCCAGTCGTAGAAAGCCCGCAGCGCCAGGGCCTGAACGACCTGGGAGTTTTTACTGCTGAAGAGCCCGTGGACGACTATGAGAGCGGGGCCGTCCGCGTTGCCCGGTTGAAGTGCGAGAAGACCGCATACCGGCGTGCCGTCATGCGATTCCACGACTAGCGGCTCGAAGACGCTCGGGTAGGGAAAAATGAGACCGGCGGTTGCGCGGAGGTTGCCCAGAAGGCAGGAGACAGAGTCCATGAGGCCGTACGCGGCCGTCGCAACCACCGTCGGCACCGAGGCACTGAAAGGAACGGTCCTGAGAAAAGACATGATCTCCGACATCGTCTTGACGCCGGACGTATGCTGAAATGACGGAATGCCGCTTTCCCTTACTCCCGCGACACGACCGCGATGCCGCGCGTGCACGTACAGGATAAGCAACGCGGTGATCAATACCGGCGCGAGCGCCACGAGCGCCATTATTGCCAACAGCGCTCTCGAAACGCTCGGAACTTTCCTCTCAGGAGAGACTAATTTCATACTGCAAATATTCTACCACAGCAGGGCCGTGCAACCTGTACAGACAAAGGTACTCCTGCTCTTGAGCCGGGTCTCTCAGGCCCGGCTCCCTCTCCTGGCTCGACCGTCAGCCGCGAGCCAACGCGCCGGAGATGACAAAACGGGCAGTTTGAGATAGTTTGATAGTCGTCGTGCGGCGGTACCGTCCACCGCACCAACCATGAATGCCGCTTTTTGCCCGCGCGGTCGCGCTGGCCGTTTGTTGGAGGAGACCGATCAGATGTCCGAATCCGAAAAGCGAGTCCTTGTCACTGGCGGCGCCGGTTTTATCGGGTCCCACCTGTGCGATGCACTGCTGAAAAAGGGCTATAAGGTCGTATGCCTGGACAACCTCGTTACGGGTGACCGGCGGAACATCGCCGGTGCCCTGGAGAACGACGCGTTCTCTTTCGAGCAGGCGGACGTGTGCGACCCATTCGACTTCGATATCGATTTTGTATTTCACATGGCGAGCCCCGCAAGCCCGGTTGATTACCACGCGATGCAGGTTGAGACAATGCGCGCGAACTCTCTGGGCACGCTCAACTGCCTCGAGCTTGCGAAGCGCCGCGAGTGCCGGATGCTCCTTGCTTCGACTTCCGAGGTATACGGCGACCCGCAGATATCCCCACAGGACGAGTCTTACTTCGGGCACGTAAACCCCGTCGGGCCGCGCTCTTGCTACGACGAGGGCAAGCGGTTCGCCGAAGCACTATGCAAAGCCTACGAGCGAGAAGCGGGGCTCGACCTCGTGATCGTAAGAATATTCAACACGTACGGACCCCGGATGCGGGAGAACGACGGCAGGGTCATCCCTAACTTCGTCTGCCAGGCATTTGACGAGAAGCCGCTGACTATCTATGGTGACGGCAGCCAGACGCGGAGCTTCTGTCACGTCAGCGATATGGTCCGCGGGCTGATGCTCGCCATGTTCCGCCCAGAGTCCGGTGGCCAGGTGATCAACCTCGGAAATCCCAACGAGATGAGGGTCATCGACCTCGCCGGCCGAATAAGACAGAAGATCTCATCCGCCTCGGATATGGAGTTCGAGCCGCTGCCCCAGGACGACCCCTTGCAGAGGAAACCCGATATCTCAAGGGCGATGTCGATGCTGGGTTGGGCGCCCGAGGTCGACGTCGAACGGGGGCTCGACGACGTGATCTCGTGGTTCAGGGAGAACCGGTAACCACCATGGACCCCAACGAAAGTCTCTGGGACGAAGCCGCCAGCGCCGAAGAAGAAGACCGATATCGCGAGATAATCCGCGAGCGCGTCGAGAATTCCCCCTTCTACCAGCTCATCGGCATGGAAATAACGGGGCTCGGCCCGGGTTGGGCCACGTTCAAGATGCCAACCGGGAAGCATCTCCTCAACATCGGTGGAATAGTACACGGGGGGGCAATCACTTCCATCGCCGACGCCGCGTCCGGCGTAGCGCTCGCGACGCAGCTCGAAAAGTCCACCGAGCGCCCCATCACAATAGAGCTGAAGATCAATTTCTGCGCCCCGGTGGTCGAGGGCCTGATCGAAGCGCGGGGCTCGGTCGTCCAGAAGGGGGGCCGCATCGCGGTCTGCGAGGTTGAGGTCACCGAAAGCGAGCGCCTGGTCGCCAAGGGTATATCGACCTACATGATCCTGAGGGTCACTGACTGAACCGGCGTTTCAGGGGTCCGAACCTGTGGATAACTACTCTTTTTCGATCTCCCAGAAGTCGGAGATGTAGTAGTAGGTCAACCTGAAGCTCCCGCCGTCACGGTCGAGCACGCGCCACACCTGACGCGTCATGCCCTCCATTCCCTCGCTCTCCTCGAGCCAGGTGCCGACTATCCGTTTGACGATATGACGGTCTTCGCCCGTGAAGAACTCCAGTGGAACGTTAGCGTAGCTGCACCCGCTGTGAGCAATGACACGGTGCTCCAAGACGCCCCCCGCGAGCAGGTCCTGCCAGTGTTCGGTAAGCGTTACGTCGTTAGTCGTTTACCTGGTCCGGCAGCTCTTCGAGCTCTTTCCCGTTGCCCATCTCGGCGGTGGTCATGAGGCCCCTGTCATCGCCGCGGATAAACGCCTCGGTCATGTCCCGCGCCTCGGTGTCGGAGAACTGCACCGGCGGTGACTTCATGAAGTAGGCGGCCGGTCCCATAAGTGCGCCCGACATGCCCCTTTCCATAGCGACCTTGCAGCACCGCAGCGCGTCTATGACTATGCCGGCGGAGTTTGGTGAGTCCCAGACCTCGAGCTTGATCTCCATATTGAGCGGAACGTCGCCGAACGCCTTTCCCTCGCAGCGGATGTATGCCCACTTGCGGTCCGTGAGCCACGAGACGTAGTCGGAGGGTCCGATGTGTATGCAGCCGCTCTCGATGTTGTAATCGAGCTGGGAGACCACCGAGTTGGTCTTGGAGATCTTCTTTGACTCGAGACGCTCGCGCTCCAGCATGTTCTTGAAGTCCATGTTGCCGCCGATGTTGAGTTGGCTGGTGCGCTCGAGGGCGACTCCGCGGTCGTTGAAGAGCTTTGCGAGCACGCGGTGCACGATGGTGGCGCCGACCTGGCTCTTGATGTCGTCGCCGATGATGGGGAGCCCCGCCTTGCGGAACTTGCCCTGCCACATCTCCTCTTTGGCGATGAACACGGGGATGCAGTTCACCACTCCGCAACCTGCCTCGAGCGCTTCGCTGATATAGAAGCGCGTGGCGTCCTCGCTCCCGACGGGGAGGTAGTTGATAAGTATTTCGGCGCCTGATTCGACAAGCGTCTCGGAGACGTCGACAACGGGAGCGCTGCTCTCGTTGATGGTCTCCCGGTAGTACTTGCCCAGGCCGTCGAGGCTCGGGCCGCGAAGCACTTCCACGCCGAGATCCGGGACGTCAGAGAACTTGAACGTGTTGTTCGGCTCGGTGAAGATCGCCTCGGAGAGGTCTTTTCCGACCTTGTTCTCGTCGACGTCAAAAGCCGCTACGAACTTGACGTCGCTTACGTGGTAAGGCCCGATCTTGACGTGCATGAGGCCGGGAATCTTGTCCCCCTCGCACGCCCCCCTGTAATATTCGATCCCCTGGATCAGGGACGACGCACAGTTGCCGGACCCTACTATTGCTACCCTAACCTCTGCCATTGATCGCGTCCTCCTTGCCAAAACCCCACACAGGGCTTGTGTCCGCCTGTCAGACCGCCGAGACTTGCCCTTCAGCGGTCTCCACTTCGATATTGCGCTTGCCGGCCGCGCCATCGCGCTTTCGGATTGTCTCCCTTTCGTGTGCCATCAACCTGTCCAGCCACCTGATATCGCTCTTTGTCTGGTTGAACTTGTGCTTGAGCAGGCCGGTTCGGTATAGATCCTCGTCCTTGTTGACCGATCGGTACGCCTTGAACTTCGCCAACTGCTCGGTGAGGTAGTTGCGCCTCATCTCGAGCAGGTGCAGCCGCTTCTCCGGCTCGAGGTACTGGAAGAACGCCATCCTCAAGTCGAACTTCTCGGTATCGGCAAGAGCCGTATCGTTTATCTCCTCGCCCAACATGTTCATGAACGCCTTTTCGCCTCTGGGCGTGATGCGAAAGACGTTGCGGTTCCTGGTCTTTTCCTTGATCGAGTAGGCGCGCTCGATGGACCCGGATTTCTCGAGCCGTTTCAATGCTGGATACAGCGACCCGTAGCTGACCGTCCAGAAATGGCCAAGCATATACGAGAGTCGTTTCTTCAGCTCATATCCGTGCATGGGCCTCTCTTTCAGTAGCCCAAGAATCGCTAGTTCTAGCACCTTCGCACTGCCTTTCCGAGCACACGAGCGGTTAATGTATCAAATCGATATATTTTCCGCAAGTATATATCGATTCGATATATTGTGCAAGTGTATTGCCGAATTCTGAAGGGATGGTTCGGTTGCGTTAACGCGCGAAGTGTTCGAGATAGCCCTCGATGTACGCCCTGACTGCGTCCGAGGGGCTATAGATGCCGAAGTGGCCTTCGCAGAGGACATCGGCGTCAAGTGCAAGCAGCTTGTCCATGGAGTGGCGCCACTCCTTGATATCGGAGCCGAAGTCCGGGTGGAACGGGCCGTGTATGTCCTGGCCGAAGAGAACCCGCGTCTTGTCGATATCGGTGTAGGCGGAGATAGAGCCCGGCGTATGTCCGGGCGTATGGAGCGTCCGCAGGACGAGGTCCCCGACGACGATCTCCTCCCCGTCCAGCTCCAGCTTGCGGTCAATGGCAATCGGGTCGAGCCGGACTCCGTAGAGGAAAGCCGCTGTCATCAGGCGGTCTCCCGCCTCGAGTGGAGCGGAGTCCTTTTCGTGCGCCACGATATCGACGCCGTACTCGACCCTGAAAAGTGAAGCCGCCCCGACGTGGTCGATGTGACAGTGTGTGAGGAGCAAGGTGTCGATCCGCTCGGGCTCGAAGCCGACCCGGATTATGTTTGCGACGATAGACTTGTAACCGGGGCCGCAGCCGCTATCGATGAGGCAGAGCGGCCCGTCTCCATCGAGCAGGTATACGCAGCAGTCCTGCCCGGAAGAGAGATCCGGACCTCCGACCTGATAGACCCGGTCGCATATCTTGAATGGGCTTTTCTCAGAACGCAGTGTACACCTCGATTCGAAACCGGTCACGGAGAAGTCTATCGCAGGCTACGTTCACCCGCATCATCAGGTGGGAACAGCACATGCCGGTTAGATGTAAAATCCGATAGACTCTACTGGTCGAAGCCATTTTAGTCGATTATCAATGGTGATATGGACCTGATCGAAGCTCAGAAAAAAGCAAAGGCCCTCGTCTCGAACGTGGAGACCGTGATCAAGGGCAAGAGACAGACCGTCGAGCTGGCAGTGATTGCCTTGATCTGCAGCGGACAGCTCTTGATCGAGGACGTTCCCGGCGTGGGCAAGACAATGCTTGCCCGGGCTCTCGCCAAGTCTATCGACGCCTCGTTCCAGCGCATACAATTTACCCCCGACCTCCTGCCTTCAGATATCACGGGGGTCTCGATCTTCAACCAGAAGACCGGCGAATTCGAGTTTAAGCCGGGGCCGATCTTCGCGAACATCGTCCTCATCGATGAGATCAACCGTACGACCCCGAGGACCCAGTCAAGCCTGCTGGAGTCGATGGAGGAACACCAGGTCAGCGTCGACAGCCGCACGTATGAGTTGCCCGAGCCTTTCTTCGTAATGGCGACCCAGAACCCGGTGGAGTTCTACGGGACCTATCCTCTGCCGGAGGGACAGAGGGACAGGTTCCTGATAGCTGTCGGGCTGGGTTACCCGTCGCTGGAGACAGAGAAGGAGATCGCCGCCGACCAGATGCTCAGACACCCGATCGAATCGCTCGAGCCCGTCCTGTCAGTGAGTGACGTCCGCGAGCTCCAGTCGGCGGTCAGGCACGTACACGTCGACGCCGACCTGCTGGATTACGCTGTCTCGATAGTGCACGCGACGCGTAACCACAGCTCGCTGCTCCTCGGCGCGAGCCCGCGCGGAAGCCTGGCCCTTGTTCGCACCGCACAGGCTTCCGCGATGTTGGACGGGCGAGATTTCGCGAGCCCTGACGACGTTAAGCAGATGGCATTGTGGGTGCTCCCGCACAGGTTTGTAACGCGAGAGCGCTCGCGCACTTCTCTGGGCGAAGCGTCCGCAGTGATGCGCGAGATACTCGACACGGTGCCGGTTCCCATCGAGGTCGGGGGTCTGCGGGAGGACAGGTGAAGCGCCGCGCGTTCGTCGTCACAATGGTTGGTCTCGCCCTGCTTCTCATTGCGGCGACGATTAGGTCCGGCTGGCTGTACTTGGTCGCGAGCCTCATGTTCTCCCTGGTCGTGCTCGGGTTCGCCTCAGGCTGGCTTGCGTCGAGAAAGCTCGAAATATCCCGGGAGTGCCATCCCGACGCCTTCGAGGGCGACGCCTTGCCCGTCAGGCTTCGCGTCGAAAACGGGGGCAGGCTGGCGCGGTACTTCCTGGTAATTCTGGACAACGCGTTCGAGGGCAAAAAACCGCGGGGCATGCTGGCGGCTGTCCGCCGGATGCGCGAAGAGCACCTGGATGCGATGCGTACCGGACATCCGGACGAGGGGTCGCCGGATGCGCGAGGGGGCGGACTACGCAATGCCACGATCGCTTTTGAGCGTATCGCACCCGGGGAATCGACCGAGGCGCACTACGAGCTGATAGCCCCGGCACGCGGGGTGTACGACGAGGCCAAGCTCGTCTTCAGCAGCGGTGGGATCTTCGGGATGGCACAGTTCACACGGAGGTCCGCCGTCAGCGCCCCGCTCGTCGTGTACCCGCGAGTCTCCCACCTCGAGTACTTCCCGTTCCGCCCACCCGCGAGCGCCGCTCCGATCGAGGCCCTTGAATGGGCGCGAAAGGGAACCGGACTGGACTATTACGGCGTCAGAGAATATACACAGGGTGATTCACTCAAGCATGTCCACTGGAGGTCCAGCGCCCGCCAGGGAAAGCTCATAGTCAAAGAGTACCAGCAGGAGTTCCGACCCTTCGCGGGCCTCGTCGTCGGGCTCGTCGAGCCCCGGTGCGGCGAGGACAGGGATGACAGCCTCGAGGACGGCCTCAGGTGCGCGGCCTCGATACTGGATTACTACGCCGCGGTGGGAGTGGCGCCGGTCACGGTGCTGGCCTCCGGCGAAGAAGTAAGGGTAATCGAGGAGCCCGGCGTGTTCGGGGCGTTCGATGCGCTGGCCCGTTACGCTCCGCTCCGTCTCCCGGGCGGCGCCGAACGGCTGGCATTGGCACTCGACGAGGCGCAGGCTGTTCTCCCGGCAGGCAGCGCGCTGGCCGTGGTCACGAACGCCGACGTGGATTCTATCGCCAGGCATGTCGCCGGCCGGCCGGACATGGAGGGCGCCTCACTGGTCGTGGTGGTTGACGAGTCGTACGGCCGTCAATGGGATACGGGGCTCGCGCTGCTCGAGGTCGGGCAGTTGGAGGAAGCAGTATCCCGGCGAATCAACCTGTTCGTGGTGACCCACGGCCGGGAGATCGACAGATGTTTGAGCGAGCCATTGAAAACTACAGGAGAATAAACAGGCCCGGCATCCCGGAGGACTCGATACCTTTCAGGATATCGGTGCTGGTGAGCGTCCTGATAAGTGTATACGCGGCGGTCCACTACGGGGCGGTGGGTGCCCTCATGGGCATCCTGGTCATGGTGGGCACCGCGGCCGGCTCCTGGTTCTCCTACAGGTATCGCGACAGGGCGAACATCGGGCTGAAGCTTATACTGAGCGTCCTGCTGCTCGTCGTCTTCGCCTTTTTCTGGACGGAGCTGGGCGGCTCGGTGCACGACTTGCGATATCCGCTGGTGAGGTTGTTCCTCTGGCTCCAGGTGCTGCACTCGTTCGACCTGCCGACGAGGCGCGACCTCGATTTTTCCCTCATCAGCTCGGCGATACTCATAGCGTTCGCAGGCTCGCTCAGCATATCGAACCAGTTCCTGTACCTACTGGTCCCATTCTTCATCGCCGCCCTGCTTTCACTCTACCTCGGGTACCATTCGAACCTGCGGGCGAGTGCCGATGTCTACGTGGCCGGCGCGGGCAAAGTGCCGAGAGCGCGGATGGCGCTTACCGGCCTCATGCTCCTGCCGCTGACGCTGGCTTTCTTTGTCGCGCTGCCGAGGCTTCCGGGTTTCAATGCCTACTACCTGCCGGTGTCGCACTCCAGCAACATGCCGTACGACTTCAACCCCATCATCAAGAACCCCGGCTATGGGGACATGCCCGACAAGTTCCCGACGACACCGCTGCCGTTCAACCCTGATTCCTATTTCGGCTTCAACAAGTTTATGGACTTGCGGGTAAGGGGAGTGCCGGCGGACGTCACCGTGATGAAGGTCAGGAGCGCGCAGCCATCGTACTGGAGGTCTACCGCTTTTGACCGATTCCTCGGAAACGGTTGGGAGAATACGGACCGCAAGGGGGACATGAAGGAGATTCAGTCCAGCGACCTGCCGCTTAACGTCAGCTACCCGGAAGAACCGCCCAGGTACGCGACGAAAGAGCTGGTTCAGACTTTCTTTATCCAGAGGCAGTTGCCGAACACGCTGTTCGGCGGATTCATCATGCGTGACGTCTTCTTCCCCACGAGGGTCCTGAAGGTGGACTCGTTGATGACGGTCCTGACCCCGGTGCAACTGGACCCCGGGCTGATCTACACGGTGGTATCCGAGGTGAGCGATGCAAGTCCGGATATGCTCAGGCGGGTGAAGGGCGGGTACCCGGTCACGCTCAAGGAAAAGTACTGCCAGCTGCCGGAGATGTCACCAGCGGTAGCCGACCTGGCGCGCAAGGTCACGGCGGGCGAGACAAACGATTACGACCGCGTGCAGGCTATGGTCGATTACCTCAAGAACAACTACAAGTACGATCTCAACGTGCCAAAGCAGGGGAACGGAGAGAACGCGGCCGAGTTCTTCCTCTTCAAGGAAAAGCGGGGCTTCTGCGAGCATTTTGCGACTGCGCTCGCTGTTATGTGCAGGACACAGGGGATTCCAGCACGGGTGGCGGTGGGGTACGACACGGGCCGGTATAATTCGCTCACCGGTTATTACGAGGTCAGCGGCCGCGACGCGCACGCGTGGGTCGAGGCGTATTTTCCCATGTTCGGCTGGGTGCCGTTCGACCCGACGCCGGGGTGGTCGGACCCGTCGGGCCTTCCTTCGACCAACACAATGTGGTCCGGCTTCACTTTTTTCAAAGGAATAGGGCACGCCATCTCGTCGGTCTTTCCCGCGGGCTGGCGCAGGGTGATAACGTCTTCGGTCAAGTCGGTCGGACGCGGGCTCGGGGCCGCGGCAAGAGGGATCACGTGGTTCACGACACGGTTCTGGTGGCTGCTGGCGGCGATTGTGGTCATCGTTCTCTGCGTCTTCCTTGTCGAGCGCAGGCGCCGGAGGGGTAAGCCTGGGCACGGTCCACCGCCGGTGACGGGTCCCAGGGACGTGGCATACCGGTTGTTTGCCCGCATGACGGAGGTTCTCACGGCCGCCGGAATACCCCGGAGTCCATCCCAGACACCCGTCGAATACGGTGATTGCGTCGACAGGCGCCTGGGAATGAGGCTGGCGGGACAAGCGGCGGACATTTTCACCCGCGCCCGGTTCGCGCGCCAGACGTCCAGCGAGGATATCGCTGAGCTCGAGAACGCGGTCGCTCGGATCGAAGCCGCTCTTGGCGGCAACGCGCCACCCGCTACCCCCGGGTAATATGGTTTGTCGGGCGCGCTCTACTTGAGGCGCTCGATTATTATGGCCGTGCCCTGCCCGCCGCCGATACACATGGTGGCGAGGCCGATAGTCTTGTCCTGGTCGCGGAGCGCCTCGATGAGGGAGTGCGTGATACGGTTGCCGGTCGCACCGACCGGATGCCCGTATGCTACCGCGCCACCCCAGATGTTCACGATCTCGGGGTTGAGGCCAAGCTCCCTCTCGCAGTACAGGTACTGCGCGGAGAAAGCCTCGTTGATCTCCCAGAGATCGATGTCCTCGACCTTCATACCAGCCCTCTCGAGGGCTTTCCTTGACGAGGGAACCGGGCCGTAACCCATGTACTCGGGTGGGCATGCCGCCGCGGCGAAGTTGATGATCCTTGCCAGCGGCTCGATGCCCTCGGCCTTCGCGCGTGACTCCGACATGATGACAACAGCGCTCGCGCCGTCGTTGATGCCGGAGGCATTGGCAGCGGTAACGCTCCCGCCTTCCTTGAAAGCGGGGCGGAGCGCTGCGAGCTTCTCCAGCGAGGTGTCCTTGGGATGCTCGTCGGTGTCGAATATCTTGACGGACTTGCGCTCCTTGACCTCGACGGGGAGGATCTGCGGCTTGAGCTTGCCCTCGGCGATGGCCTTGAGCGCCTTCTGGTTGGATTCGAAAGCGTGCTTGTCCTGGTCTTCCCTGCTGATGTTGTGCCTCGCGGCGATGTTCTCCGCGGTCATTCCCATTATCAACTGGGTGTGGGGGTCTATGAGGACCTCCCAGAGGCTGTCGATGAGGGTGACATTCTTCATGCGGGCGCCGAAGCGAGTTTCTCTCGAGAGGTACGGCGAGGTGCTCATGCTCTCTACGCCACCAGCGAGGATGATGCTATCCTCGCCAAGCATTATCTGCCTGGAACCGGCGAAGATCGACTGCATGCCGGAGCCGCAGCCCCGTATGACCGTGTGGGCGGGTACGGTGTTGGGGATCCCCGCGGCCAGCGCCGCGCCCCTGGGAACGAGGTTGTTCTCGTCGGTGCGAGGTATGACCTGCCCGAATATGACCTCGTCCAGCATATCGCCGGTGATGCCAGCGCGGTTGAGGACTTCGATTATCATCAGTTTCGCCATCTCGGTTGGCGTCATGCTCTTAAGCGAACCGCCGAACGTTCCAAAGGCGGTCCTTACTCCAGCTACGATTACAACATTCTCCACATGTGCCTCCTTAGGGATTCATCTTCCGGGTGCAAGGCCGGATATCTCGGGCCCGGATCGTCGCAACGAGCAACCAAGACCGGCATGCCCTCGAGTATTCTATACAACGGTCGGACGTCTCGGCAAACGGATTGTCCGCGAAAAAAAACGGCGCCCGGGTGGGCGCCGTTCTCGTTGCCCATCTCGTCAGCAACTCAACCAGGGGAAGAGCGCTTCTTCGGTCTCAGGATGAGAGAGCTCCACCGTCTTCGTGATTATGTCAGCGTAGCTGTAGGAAACCCTCTGGCTGGGTGAGGTCTTCGTCTCGACCCTTACTACGAAGACGTGCGGGTAAGTCTCCTCGAGAACAGCCATGTTTTCGATGACTATCTTGCGTCCTTTATTGGCTTTTACTCTAAGCTTTGCGCCAAGGCATTCGTTGAGATCGTCGCGGATCCGTTTCATCACATTGACCTGCAAGGGTTCCGAATTCCTCAATGTTTCCACCTTCCACATCGAAACGGGCAAAAAAAAGGGCGAAGTCATTATACAATAATTGGCAAAAAATGTCAACACCATGGTGACTGAAGGGATTGAAACCATCGCCAAGCCGAGCAAATAAGCCTCAGGTACAGGTTGAAACGCATGTGAAAAACCGGACAGTATGAATGCTTCAGGGCTATGTCGATAGCCTTTGTCTGAGAGTGCTTCAGCCTTTAGACATGCTCCCCACAATTTATGCAGAAAGCCTTGCCTGGCGTGAGTGGATGGCCGCAATTCCTGCAAAATCCGGTCTTCTCCCGTGCTGGAGCAGGCGGTGTCGCCGCAGGGGGCACCGAACTCGGTGCGACCTGGACCGGCGGAGCGAATGCAACTGCCGTCTGTTCCACCGGCTTTCGGGTCAGGACAAACCCGAGCAGGCCCAGGAAGAGCAGGGTGCAAATCCCCAGGACCACGGACATCGTAATCTTGTTATCGCTCAGGAACCCCAGTTGCGCGCTTGCCGGCGGCATCTCGTACCTGATCGACTTGTCACTGGATTCATACCGGGCGTTTTTCGCCGACTGCGGGAGTTGGATGGCACTCTTCGTGAGGAAGACCTGGTCGGTAAAGAGGGTGAACTCACTGTTTACCGTCGATCTTTCTTCGTAAGTGAATGTGCCGTCAGCTTTTTTCTTCGGCTTGGTGTCGACCCCGTATATTACGAAGCCCGAATCCTCATAATAGGCATACCCGGGCTTGACGTAGGTGATGACCACCGCGTGCCTGGAGCTGTTGATGTCGGTCTTGAAGTGGACGACCTCGCCCCTGTTATCCTCTGTGGTGAACCTTCGTGTCAGGAAATACTTGTTCTTGCTCGCGGCTTTTTTCACCGCGTTGAAATCGGTTTTGCTGTAAGTAATAGTGTCGACTATGTGGCCGTCTCCGACATTGTCGACTGTTACCTTGTATTCCTCGGTGATCGTGGGCTTGTCCTCACCCAGGATTCGGCTCAATCCTCCGAGAAGCAATACCGCGCAGAGCACCAGCGGTATCAGTGCCAGCGCCAGTTTCCAGGGCCTGGTGTTACTTACCATGAGGGCATCACCCCCGCTTTCCACCAGTAGCTTGGATTTATCATGACGATCTCACCCTGGTCCTGCGCCTGTTTTATCTCTTTTGAGGCGAGCGTGATGCATTCTCCGGCGGTGACATCCGCCGACACGACATCGCCGTGCTTGGTCAGGGCGTAGTCCTTGTCGAGGAACGTCGATTCGATAGCGTAGACGTCCCCGCTCTCCGGCATTTCGATGAGAGGGATCGCGTGACCGGGAATGAGCGCCACGTACGATTTGATTCCTATAGCCTCCATCAGAGCGCTCATCGTTATCGCGAGGTCGAGGCAGGTGCCTGACTTGCGGTCGATCGTCTCCTTTGGGTACTGGACGTACTGCGCGGCGGAGCCAGCCCAGAACGCATCGGGCTCCATGATGTATTTGACCCCCTGGGCACGGAGCGCATCGAAGGCGCGCTCGAAAGCCTGGTAGGCGTCATCATCGCTGGTCCGCGTCTCGAGCCCTGCACCTATCATGTTGGCGAATGATTTGGTTGTCTCTTCGTTTGGAGTGATGAAGGCGGCGATAAACCTGTAGTTGTCGAAGCTGTCGGCGAAAGTGACGCGGTCTTTCTCGGGGATGCTGGAGAAGACGAAGTCGTTGCGGCCCAGCAGGAATATCTTCTGGTAATCTTCGGCAGGCTCCTTGAGCCCTCGGTACTCGTATTTCATGACGAGCTCGACAGGCGTCTTGGTCGTAATGGCATTGACCCTGGTGGGGTCCAGTGTCGGCCAGCAGTAATCGCGCACAGTCTGCCCGGGCGCTATGACCGGGTAATCCTGGCCCGATGTCCAGTCGGTAAGTTCGCCGACCTTGTACGATATCTTGAAATCGTACACGGGCATCTTGCCGGTGTTCTTGATCAGTGTCTTGGCCGCCCACATATCCTGGTTATCGTCGCCGTACACCTTGTAGGCCGCCGTAACCAGCTCGCTGCGGGTGATCAGCTTTACATCGAGCTTGACCTTGGACGGGTCGTAGCCGGTTCCAGGGGAAGTAGCCGCAACAACGAACAGCATGCCCGAAGCCGCCGTGAGCACTACCAGTAACAGGACCAGAGCGAGTCTGAGCTGCTTGCTCATCACCAGTTCCTTTCGTGAAGCTCGCTTGTGAAAGGCAAAACGCATAAACGCGGCACGGGTGCTCCAATGAAGATGTTAGCACAGCAAAACCAGCGCGCACAGGGACATCGGGGGGACCTCATGGGTACGGATAAACGGCTCACGCGCGGGTGTGGTCACGGCATGCGTCCTCGATCGCCTCTTCGATGGGGCCGGCCGAGAAGTCGAGCTCCCTGGAGGCCTTTTCCGACGAATAAAAGGTAGAGCCGATCGCTATGCGAGCAAGACCACGCGTCACTGTGGGCCTCCGGCGTGATACTGCTCCCAATAGAGAACCCATGAAGCCACGCGTCAGCACCTCGACATCGGGCGACAGGCGGTCGGGGGCTGACACGCCCAGCGAGGCCGATGCCAGCCCCAGGAGTTCGCGGTAGGTGATATTCCTGCCCCCTACGATGTAACACTCTCCGGGTTTCCCGCGACCGAGAGCTTTGAGAGCGGCCCGTGCCACATCGGAGGCGGCTACCACGTTCGTCCCTCCTCCGGGATAGCGGCCGGGAGCGGCCGCGGCGTATTCCACCATCGCCGCCGCAGGGCCGTAGCGGTCACAGCCTCGCCCGAATACCAGGGTGGGGTCGACGACCACCGCTCGAACCTTTCCAGAGCCGGTATAACGGAGCACGAGTTCCTGAGAGGCATGTGCGTCATCGAGACAGGCGAGCCCGAAACGTCCGCCGTCGTACGGACTTTCCTCGTCGCCGGGATTGTCGAGCGGGCCACCCCCGAATGAGTACGCGGAGCCGACGTGGACCAGTTGCTCTATTCCAGCCCGCGCCATCGCGAGCAGGAGGTTCCGCGTACCTTCGGTAACAGACGAGAGGAGTTCGTTTGCGCGAGGCGGCCAGTACCGGAGGCTGAGCCCGCAGTTGAAAACCACCTGGATGCTATCGAGGGCCGCCTGCAAAGCCTCGGGGTCGAGCAGGCTTCCCGGAGCCCGCTCAAAGGGGATGCCGGAAAGCTGCGCGGCGGCGTCGTTTTCATCGAGAAGCGCGCGGACCGTAAAGCCTTTTTCGACCAGGTGACCGGCGAGGCTGATCCCCGGCTGTCTCGAAGCGCTGGTGACCAGCACTTTCAAAAGAGCGCCTCCTGTTGGCATCCTCGATGAAGGCGCGACAAGAACGTGCCTTCATGGCAGGCAGCGGAACGTTTGCGTGACACGATCGGTCGCTACTTCAATCTCGCTCCACACTCACCGCAGAACGCCGCGTCCCCCTCGTCTATCGGAGTACCACACGACGGACATCTGGGAGGCGCCTGGCTTTCCGGAGCGGCCGGCGGAGCGGCCGGCGGCGGCGGCGCGGAGGCCTCAGGTACGGCTTGCGGCTCCGCGGGGGCGGCAGGTTCCTCCATGGGTGGCGGAGGTGGTGCCGGCGTTGCCGCTTGAGTTTGTGGTGGAGGAGGCGCCGGGGCCATGACCTGGGGTTGCGGCGCAGGCGTAGTGGGCTGCCCGATGGTGGCGCCGCATTCTCCGCAGAACCTGGCTCCGGGAACAACCGGGATTCCACACGCCGGGCATGTTCCCGCTGTCGGTGCCTGTGCAGGCTGTGGGGCCTGGATGGCAACCTGAGAGCCGCAGTTGCCGCAGAATCGGATCCCGGAGGCTACGGATGCCCCACAAGACGGGCACGGAACCCCCGCGGGTGCCAACCCGGCTTTCATCTGCTGTAACTGCGCCTGAAGCTCGGCGATCTGGGCTCGGGCCTGGCTGGCCTCGTTATCCAGAGCGCGCAGCTTCTCGCACATCTCGATCAACCCCACGTCGGTCAACCTGCCCTCGAGGAAAGCCTGATACGTGGCATGTCCGAGGTTCGGTAACTGCTTTTCCTTGTCCTTCTCGAGATGCTTCATCTGAGCCTTGAGCCGGTTCATCTCTTTCTGGGGTTTGGCCCCTGCCTCGCTTGCCATCGCATTCTCCTTCCGCCTCAACAGGTGCGACCTGTTCCCATTTTATCAAATCCTGTCACCTTACTCCGCTTTACTCCGACGACTTGCTACCATATCAAGTTCCCGACACCCTTCCCCTCCCATATGATCCCATCCTCAAGACGTAAGAGAACCAGATTATAGTATTCTTGTTCTCTTCAAGTGCACGGCAAGAGGAGGTATTGGGTTGGGGAATCCGTACTATCATTAAGGTTGAGAACTACTGACAGGGGCGAAACGTGACGTCTCCATGGCCCGGAGAGGGAGCGAGAGAAACATACATAAGGTTCCTCGAGCTCGAGCTCGAAATAATGAAAAATGCGGCGGAAGGTATCGCGGATACCGAATTGCTGCAGGAGTTCAACGCCCTGCTCCAGGAATCTTTCCCCAGGACGAAGCGATATCTGGAGAGCAAGCTGGGTACCGACGTCACCGACGGGCTCACGGAGGAGATACGCGCTATCGCATGGGCTGAGGCACGCTCCATTCCCGAAGGAGACGGAAAAGCAAAGGTAGCCGGTGGATGGACCGAGGCCCAGATCGGCGAAGATATAAACGAGTGCTTCAGGATTGCCCGAGAACACGCGGGCCTCTGAAGAGAAGGCGGCGCTTCGATCCTGGAGGCGGGACAGGAGCTTCCGAGATGGTTAGTCTAACGGACGCTCCTGTTGCTATAATTGTTTCGACACACATTTAGGCGGTGCATTCTGGCGGTTAACGAAGAGGCCTCACACATTCTTATCATAGACGATGATCTGGACATGCTTCAGATGCTCCACACCATCCTCTCGCTCGACGGGTTCGAGGTGACCGTCTGCGGGAACGGCGTCGACGGCGTCAGGCTTGTCGAGGAGGCGAGGCCCGACCTGATCCTGCTGGACGTCATGATGCCGGGAAAGGGCGGCCTCGAGGTCATGATGGACGTCCGGGCCAACCCGGCGATCAAGGACATCCCCATCCTTTTCCTCTCCGCGGTCGGAGAGGAAGCCGTAATAGTGCAGGGGCTCAAAGGAGCCGACGACTATGTCCTCAAGCCTTTCCGGACACTTGAGCTCGAGGCACGCATCCGCAAGATACTGTCGAGGACCTCGAGGGGAGCCAGGGAAGTGCCGAAGGTTACCGAGCAGGTACCGGAACGCCTGGCCGTCGAAGTCGGCGACGAGACCTATCTCGTACCACTCGACCATATCTACTACTTCGAGGCATCCGGCAAGTACGCTTATGCCCACACGCGTGACCGCCGGTTCCTGACCGGGTTCAGCATCGGAGAGCTCGAGGAGAAGCTCAAGCCCGCGGGAAGGTTCCTGCGAATACACAGGTCGTTTGTCGTGAACACCGACGTGGTGCAGAAGATAACTCGTGATGAGCGCAAGAGCATGGCTGTCATGATGGCCGACGAACAGGCCACGGTGCTCCGTGTAAGCGGGTCATATCTTGCCTCCGTAAAGGGCAGGCTTGGTCTCTGAGAGCTGCCCCGGATAGCCCTCGCCCACCCACTCTTTGAAGGCCTCCAATCCTCGTACGGCATCATGGTCCCCGAGGCGTCGAACCGGGTGCTTTCTCAGCCACTCACACCCATACCGCGACCCGGATATGATTCTCTTTACAACAAATTCGTTCCTGCTAGGCATACATTCGTTACTTGCTAGGACTACTTCGTACCAAAGTAGGCTCCGAGGTCTTTAGTGTCAATTCTATGGAGCCGTTATTGAGTGAGTAAGGTTCAACTGGCTGGGTGAGCGGAAAAAACCGCAATCATCATCCCTCCCTCACGGGAGACACCCGACCTAGACCAGGAGGTTTTGTTATGAGAAGAAGGACGAGGATTCTAGCACTGGCGGGGGTTGTCCTGATGGGCGCGTTCCTGGCGTTCATGTGCACCGGCGCGTTCGCGGCAAACCCCTCCCCTGTTACGGTGTCAGCCACCGTCGCGCCGGCGATTGCACTTTCGATGAGCAAGTCCACCGTCGACTTCGGCAGCGGGGTCACCGCACTGCAGCCGGGTAGCACTTACAATGACAGCACCACGGCTACTGTAAACAGCAACAAGATCTGGAGCCTGAAGGTAACCAAGAGCGGCGACCTGACGTTCGGAACGTTCGTTATCCCTTCCGCCAATCTTACCTATGGGTCCACCACCACCGACCCCGTCAATGTCCTTAACGTCCAGGCGTCCGGCACGCAGTTCGGCACGACGAGCACAAACGTGTGCAACGCCTGCCTCCGCGGCAGCGGCCTGCCGGTCACGATAAACTACAGCCTCGTCGTTCCGTGGAGCGTCGACCCCGGCACCTACACCGCGACGCACACTTACACCGTAAGCCAGCCATAGATGACAGTTTCTGAGATAGAGAGTAAAGGAGGTTTGGCCATGAAGAGAAAGACGAAGGTTCTGGCACTGGCAGGGATAGTCCTGATGGCCGCTTTCCTGGCCTTCATGTGCACCGGCGCGTTCGCGGCGAACCCGTCCACGGTGACAGTATCGGCCAACGTAGCCTCGGTGCTCCAGCTCTCGATGAGCAAGGCCACCGTCGACTTCGGAAGCGGCGTCACCGCACTGCAGCCGGGTAGCACATATACGGACTCGGTTACCGCGACTGTTGACAGCAACAAGATCTGGAGCCTGAAGGTAACCAAGAGCGGCGACCTGACGTTCGGAGCGTTCACGATCCCTTCCGCCAATCTTACCTATGGATCCACCACCACAAACCCCGCCAATGTCCTTAACCTCCAGGCTGCGGGCACGCTGTTCCTCGTGACGCCCACTAACATATGCAACACCTGTAACCGAGGCGGCAGCCTGCCGGTCACGATAAACTACAGCCTCACCGTTCCGTGGAGCGTCGACCCCGGCACCTACACCGCGACGCACACTTACACCGTAAGCCAGCCATAGATGACAGTTTCTGAGATAGAGAGGAAAGGAGGCTTGGCCATGAGGAGAAGGGCGAAGGTTCTGGCACTGGCAGGGATAGTCCTGATGGCCGCTTTCCTGGCCTTCATGTGCACCGGCGCGTTCGCGGCGAACCCGTCCACGGTGACAGTATCGGCCAAC
>Ga0182021_10001525_pt1 | contig 26723 bp, 19 predicted proteins | sample 612E3MmetaG_FD_120493 | JGI IMG/M metagenome (GOLD analysis project Ga0182021, IMG submission 120493) | Permafrost microbial communities from Stordalen Mire, Sweden - 612E3M metaG (Illumina Assembly) | ecosystem: Environmental > Terrestrial > Soil > Wetlands > Permafrost | place: Sweden...
TAATGTCAATGAATCTTTGCTGAATGATAAAGGGAGACCGGAGACTATTTCCTTGAGATATTTATTTTCATCCGGCGAACCGAGTAAATAAAGATTATTTGTTTTCGCTAAATTATCTTGCATTACTAGAGTATCCGGAACCAATTGTATTTCCATATCCGAGCCGGAATAATTTTTTTGTAACAGAGTTCCAATTTTCTTTAAAAAGCCAGCTTTATCAGGTTTACCCGTTCCGTACACAAGGAGAAACTTATTTGTTTCAACAGCATTAAATGGACCTTCTAACCCTTGTTTTTTCGTTATACCGTTTTCATTTCGTTTGCCCATTGCCCAAGTTGAGTCTTTTAAAATCTGAAAATCTATTCCTTCTGAATACTTATTTAGTATATGTAAACTATCATTAATAAAAATTTTCAGAGGTTCTTGAGGATCCAAGTTTGGATGTTTCAGGTCAATAAAAAAGGATGAAATATTATACGTGCGAATATTTATTTTATTCTTTCCGGTAATTTCACCATTCACCTCAGCGAATTCATTCCAATTATTCTTGCTCGTTATCTGAAGCCAATATGCTTTTCCATATCTTAAATAAAAAGCCTTATGTTTTACATTTAACGGGTACATGTTTCTTGTAAACTTCAATAACCACGGCAGGCGATCGGTATCTGCATCCGCATTATTCCATGAATCATGTCCTACATCAGGATACTCTGTATAGACATAGTCATACTTCATTTCTTTTAGCCTGCCAACCATCTGTCGCGAATCATTTACATTCACTGTAGAATCGATGGCCCCATGGTATACCCGTGCCGGAAGATGTTGCGCATTGGAGATATATTCAATCGGGCTAATGGAACGTACGAATTTTGTACCTTGAAATACTGAAGGAGGACAAACAGGACTCACAGCAGCAAAAAGATGAGGATAATTAAGCCCAATAAACCAGGTTCCATATCCTCCCATAGAAGAGCCGGTAAGATAGACTCTATCGGGATCGATTGAATATTTCGTTTGCACACTACTCATTACAGCCAGTACATCTTCCTCTGCTGCACCCTGATAAAAATGATTTCTTCTGCCATAAAGTGAAACTGTGATGACATGGAATGAATCCGGAATTGCTATCTTATTTTCCCCCACCAAATTAGAATATTTCTGAATTTCATTTTGATAGCCATGTAAAGAAAGAACCATAGCATATCTTTTTGATGGATCATAATTTTTAGGAATCAAAACGTCATATGGCTGGATTGTACTATCTATTGCTGATACATATCCGACTTTTATTCTGCCCGTCTCGAGCTTGAAATAATCTTTGCCAGACTTCACATACTCAACTATTTCTTTCAGTTCATTTTCTGTTCTGAGTAAATTAAAATCCGCCGGGCCGTGATGCACTGCAAGTTGTTCGAGGTTTTCAATCTGAAGTTGCAGGGTTGGCAGTACATCGTAATTCATATTTCCCGGTTTTAGTAAAGAGAGTCTTTGAGCGTTCTCCTTATAATTCTCTAGCCGTTTGCCGATGTCGCCGATAGTTGTTTTATAGATTTTCCAATCTTCATATTCCTGTGATAGTATTTTCTTAGAATAGCCTTTAAGCACAAAGTAACCGATACTCAGCCAATCTGTCCCCATATTCTGTATTGTGATATCGTGTTTTCCCGCCGGAATTTTAACGATATACTCTTTATTGTAATCACATTGATATATTCCGTTTCCTAAGAATCTGCTTGCAGACCATGGACCTTTGCCTTCTGGGCCGGTCAAGAATGTAAAAGATTTTATTTTTTTCTTATCCAGATGAATTGTTACTATTCCTGTATCTGAAACAGTCTCAAGATAAAATATGAAATCTCCTTTAGTGGGAAAATCCACATGAAAAGTTACAGGCCCGGGTTTTCTCCCTTCAAGTTCTTTCTTTAAAAGGGCTCCGTGGAAATATTTTCCGGGAAGAATTTTCGGATCCTCAGAAAAAATATATTTGGATACGGTCAATTCCTTATTGATCATTTTCCAGGAATCACTTGTTTTCAGAAACACATCATATTTTTTTTCTATGGTTTTGTGTCCCTGTCCATAAAGTGAGGTTGATACACAGACGACGATACTGATGAGAATGAAGGTTGCGCGCATAGCAATTACACGAATGCCCATATATGCTCCGAAATAATTGATAAAATTATAAATAATGTGGTAATCACGAATATGATACGGTAATTGCGAATAATTGTTTCTCTTTGGTCTCTGGATTATCTATCAAGGTATTGAGTTTTAGTTACAAGGAATGCAAATTTTGCGCTTTATCGAACGTCAATTGGTAGTCGTATTGACTTCAGCTAACTATGGTATGCGTATCTGGATGCTTCAACTTTAGACTACTGACAGGTTCAAATTTATAGTTACGATTTTAATCCAAGCCTCTCTGCCTCTGCTTTCATCGCTTCGATAACAAACTTAATATGTTCTTCAAGGGGAACGCCTAACTCGTTTACCCCTAAGTTGATATCTTCTCGGTTAACATTTTTTGCAAAGGCTTTATCTTTGAGTTTTTTCTTGACTGAGGAGACTTCAAGATCGGCTATTTTATTTGGACGGATAACAGCCACAGCAGTAATGAAACCGCATAGCTCATCGCAAGCATAAAGACCTTTTGCCATCAATGAGTCACGCGGAACACTTGTGAAACTCGCATGACCGAGTATTGCATTTCGGATATCATCAGAATATCCAATTTCTTTGAGAATTTCGGATCCTTTTAATGGATGCTCTGGAATCGTAGGATATTTTTCGTAATCGAAATCATGAAGAACACCGACTATTGCCCAAGTCTCTTCGTTTTCACCAAACTTGATAGCATATGCCCTCATTGCAGCTTCAACAGCATACATATGTTTACGTAAAGCATCACTTTTTGTATATTCGTGCATTAAGTTTAGTGCATCGGTATAAGTCATATGTCCTCTTGATAGTAAGTAGTCACAGTTTTGAGCTTTTATATTCTTATGATCATTCTAGTGCAAACTGAAATCTATTTCTTTCCTCTGTCAAGCCTGATTTGATCCGCAAGCAATGTCAGGGGTACTCCTCTCTGGATCTCGGCTCATAGAGTGCCGGAATGACTATACAACTGATGATGGACAAATATCTGATAACTTACACTTGCCGCACAAAGGAGTTCTTGCTTTGCAGGTTGTGCGTCCATGGAGTATGAGCAGATTGCTGAAACGATACCATTCGTTCTTAGGCACAAGTTTCATCAGGTCTTGTTCAATTTTATCTGGAGCATCATTTTTAGACAATCCAAGTCGATTTGCTAACCGAATGACATGCGTATCAACCACAATTCCGCTTTGAATACCGTATGCACCGCCAAGGACACAATTTGCTGTCTTCCTCCCAACGCCTGGAAGAGATAATAACTCCTCCATTGTCTTAGGTACTCCCCCGCCATATTGTTCTTCAATGACCCGGCTCGCGTCAATAATATGCTTGGCCTTCATTCTGTAGAATCCAGTTGATTTGATTTCCGTCTCTAATTCACTTCTGTCAGCTAATGCGAAATCCTTAACGGAACGATATTTAGCAAATAGAGATGGTGTAACTATATTAACTCGAATATCTGTGCATTGAGCCGATAATATTGTAGAAATAAGCAGCTGTAGTGGATTAGAAAATTCCAATGCCGTTCTCGCATTTGGAAATTCTTTTTTAAGACGAACGATGATTTTATTTGTTCTTGCTTTCATTAATTGTCAAATAATTTCCTTTGCCAGCCAAATTCCTGCTCCGATTGCGTTGGCTGTGATGTTTTTTCCTTTAACGAGTTTTTGAATGATTAGTATCGCGGCTCTCAAAGTTGAACGGTCTTTTGTTTTGATGCGAAGAATATATTCTTCAGCTGGTCCAAGTCCTAGTTTCTTCTGCCATATAGAAACATTTAAGTCATGAATTTCTAATCGAAAACCCTTTATAACTTCGTTTAACTCATTATGGAATACCTCATAGGTTTCTTTTCCTTTAGCGAATCTCACTTGAAGTTCGAAACGATCAACAGTTCGTTCAAAATTACCATCCAAAAATAAAAGATTATACAATGAGCATATTATAATGGCGGACTGGTTGATCTTAGTTCCATGCGACGAATCATATATACCTATACGTCTACGTACTAGATGCTCAAGAATATCGAGATTCGTGCCTCCTTGAATAAAATACAGTGACTCAAAAACAGCAGAGTTGTTTCTGCCAATTTTGAATCCGGTAGATTGGAAAAACGATCGTGCTCCAAGTGCTCTGGCTTTTGGGATCTCTACTTGTGGAGCTTCTATCAGAAACCTGCCGTCATATCCCTCTATAAGTCCATAGGGAGCTTTCGGTAAAAGTTGCTCTGCCGTTTGACTTATTTGATCGCTTATGATGTGTTGAATTTCGCCCGTATCCGACTGAATGGGAGTTGATAAGAACTGTGATAAATTCCCCCTCGTCGTCTGAACTGTCTTTGCTGTAAATTCTAATAAGTAATTCTGCCATGTAGATTGAATCTTTTCCGACTCTTCTTTTAATTCAGTCCGAAATCCCAGCAATGATTTAACATATTCTTTTGAAGTTACAGTTTTGCGGGGCTGATGAAGTACGGAATAAGCAAGAATTGGAATGTCAAACGACAGCACATCGTAAATGCTCATTGTTCTTTCTCCCTATTTTATACTTTTGAGATAATTGGTAATATTGCGGGCAGTCCAGGAATTTACAACATCCTTTGCCTCAAGCCATCCTTTTCGAGCAATTCCGACTCCATATTGGAGATCTTGCAGTCCGTTAATATTATGGGCATCAGGATTGATAAAAATTGGAACTCCCTTTTCTTTTGCATATTTCAGAAATCGCCAGTCAAGATCGAGGCGCATTGGATGCGCGTTTATCTCTATTGCCTTTCCATAATCAGCAGCTGCATCAATTACCTCCAGCATTTTTACAGGATACCCCTCTCGTTGGAGCAAAAGTCTCCCAGTAGGATGCCCGAGGATTGTTACATATTTATTTTTGAGAGCTTTGATAATTCGTTTCGTCGATTCATCTTCTGTCATTTTAAACTTATTATGTATAGATGCAACAACATAGTCGAATTCTGATAGCAATTTATCATTATAATCCATAGAACCGTCAGAAAGAATATCGCATTCGATTCCTTTGAAGATAAGGAAGTCCTTGTTTTGTTCATTCAAACGGTCAATTTGTTTCATTTGCTCACGAGCAAGAGCAGGCGACATTCCGCCGGCGTACGCTGCAGCCTGGCTGTGGTCAGCGAAACCAATGTATTGCCAGCCAAGAGCCTGTGCGGCGGTGATCATTTGGTCAAGTGAGTTGAGACCATCGCTCGCTGTTGTATGGCAATGAAATGTTCCGCGAAGATCGCTAAGTTCAATTAGTTTTGGAATAACATGTTTTTGTGCGAATTCTATTTCACCAGTATTTTCTCGAAGTTCCGGCGGTATATAATGGAGTCCCAAAGTCTTATAGATTTCTTCTTCAGTTTTGCATGATGGAACTTGCTTGCCTGTTTTTCCTTTTTTGGATTCTTCAATTCTTGTAAAACCGTACTCATTAAGGCTCAACCCATGCTTGCGTGCTAGTGACCTCATCTCCACATTATGTTCTTTACTTCCAGTAAAATAATTTAATGCGAAAGGATATTCTGTGTCTGAAACAATACGAAGGTCGCATTGTATTCCATTTTTTAGTATCACACTAGACTTTGTATCACCAGCCGCGACGATTGATTCGACAGCTTCCTGCTTCGTAAAAGCAGTCATAATTGCCTTACGCAAATCATCCGATGCGCTTAAAAGAATATCAATGTCGCCGATGATTTCTTTTTTTCGTCTTAGGCTGCCGGCATAATCACATTGCTTCACTCCTTTTATTTGTTTCAGCATTGTGACTATTTTTTCTGCGGATTCAAATGCCTGAGGATAAAGGTGTTTATCACTACTGCGTTCAAGATGAATAATATTTTTAAGTATATTTTCTTCCGTTTTTGCACCAAAACCTTCTATTGATCGAAGACCCTGCTTCTCGCATACTACCCGTAGTTCGGTAATGGATTTGATATTTAATTTCTCGTAAAGCACTTTTACTTTTTTCGGACCCAACCCTTGTATGCGAAGCATCTCCAGTACTCCCGAAGGAATTTTTGCACGGAGTTCTTCATGCATTTTTGTTTTTCCGGCTTGTATTAATTCTGTAATTGTATCTGCAAGTCCTTTACCAATGCCTTTAATTGATGTTAGCGATCCCTCCTTCACAAGTTCATCAAGGTCTCCAGTCAATCCGCCAACAATTTGTGCAGCGTTGTGGTAGGCACGAGAACGGAATTGGTTTTCTCCTGTCAGTTCAAGAAGAGTTCCAATCTCATCTAATATCTCGATAACGTGTTTTTTATCCATTCAGGCGGTTTCCAGAGGACCCAAATTCGTTTGTACGGCAGCGCGTGCGATAAGATCGTTATGGTACTGATATAATCGCTCTATGGCCGGTTCCATATCGAGATATTGCATCATCTCCTGTCGCACTTTTGATGCTCCAAATAATCCTTTCAAATAGCCACTATAATGCTTTCGGAATTCTATAACACCTTTTCGCTCCCCTTTACATTCTGTTGAAAGTTTGAGATGTTCAATCAGAACACGGAACCGCTCCTCAATTGTAGGATCGGGAAAAAGTGTCTTTGTAGCAAGAAAATATTTTGTTTGTTGAAAAATCCAAGGGTTTTCAATAGCACCTCGACCTATCATCACTCCATCGCATCCCGTATCTAAAAATGCTTGAGCGATTCTTTGAGGTATATCGAGTGAACCATTTGCAATAATTGGAATTGAAACAGCTGATTTCACTTTTGGGATCCAAGAAAAATCCGTTTCACCTTTATGTGCCTGAGACCGTGTACGGCAATGAATCGTGAGTGCTGCTGCACCTGTTTGTTCAACCATCTTCGCGACTTCGATAATTTTAATAGATTCTGCATCCCATCCAAGGCGAGTTTTTACAGTGACCGGCAAACTGACATTTTTTACAACAGCTGAAATGATTCGTTCCATTTTTGGAATATCACGCAACAATCCAGAACCAGCACCGCATCCGACAACATTGCGTACCCAGCATCCGCAATTGATGTCTATGATATCCGGGTTAAAACTTTCAGCAATACGTGCTGCTCCCTCCATTGACAATTCTTCGCCACCGTAAATTTGAATTCCAAATGGGCGTTCTTCTTCGCGAAAATCCATCTTCTTTTTCGTTTTTAAAGAATTGCGGACAAGTCCTTCAGAGTTGACAAATTCCGTAAAGACCATGTCGGCGCCAAGACGCTTACAGACAATACGAAAGGCTTGATCTGTCACGTCTTCCATCGGTGCCAGCATTAAAGGCTTTTCTATGTCAATTGTGCCGATACGCATAATATCTCATGGCCAAATATACAAAAACCACGAAGCAGTTACAACGTAACCCTTACAAAATTGAAAGGCGGCATGGGCCGCCTTTTGTGAAGCAACATAGTGTAAAGTGAATCTATGTCTATAGATGATCCATCCCAGGGTGTTGACGAAGTGCGGCAGTAAGCTTCTCGTTAGCTTTGAAGAGAGACTCCTGGGTTTTCGCTTTAATAATAAACCGAGCAGCAAGTGGAGCAAGTAGATTGACGATTCGCAAAGAGTCCTGGGAGAACAGAGCCCCCCCACGAGAGTTTACAAGATTAATGACACCGACGACCTTGTCATCTGCAACGAGGGGAACTGCTAATGCGGAACCCAACTGTTGAAGATCTGGCGAAGGGTTCTTTATGTTCAGTGTTTCCAGAATATCGTCGGATAACAGCGGTTTCTTGTGATGTTCAATCCATCCGACAACCATGGAGTTGATACGATGATCGATTTCATGTTCCAATCTTGCTGTGCTGCGGACTACTGTGATCGTTGGATCTTCATCTTCAGAAGTTTCACCGATCAATAAAATCGCTGAACGGTCTGCATGGCAAAGTTTCAAACATGATTCGGCCACAGCCTCAATGGTTTCATAAACATTCATGACAGAGCTGAGGGACTGCGTAAACCGATACATCTCCTCAAGCTCTTCGATTCGCTTCTTGAGGGCAGAGGTGTCTTCTCCCATAGTCTATAGTAACTCCAAATAATGTTGTGTGTGATCAGTATTTAATCCGGATATATTGCGACCATGAATCTTGACAGAAAAATCTTTCACGTGCATGCGTTTTTTCTTCATCTGCATTCGGAGATTTCACCTTCGGCTTGGGTTAGGTGCTTTATGAATTTCATCAAACAAAATGGTCTTACGATCCTGGGAGCCATCTCAGTGTAAAGCTTCTCTCAGTGTCATTTCAAGGGATTCTTTCGTAAATGGTTTCGGCAGTAATGCTTTTATCCCGAGGCTCTTGATGCTTTCCAGGAAAAACTTGTCTCGTAGTGCGCTCATCAGGACAAATCGAACATCCTTCAATGAATCTCCGTATTTATTCTGTTGTATCTTTTCATAAAAGGTTATGCCGCTGATACTTTCGGAACCCAAATGATGATCACAGAGAATCAATTCCGGTCGATTGTGCGAAGACGCAGTGACTGCTTCGTCGACACTCTTGGCAGCCAGGACAGTACGATACGTTTGGTTTAAGATATGGCAAATAAATTCTTGTACAACTGGATCATCATCTACTACCAGGATGACTGCAGTTTCATCAGGCAGGCCAAGATCTTTCTTAACTGTTCTTGCAAGTAAAAGGTTTTCATCATCGGAGAGTTCGTAGAGAATCTGAAGGCTCTTCAAGTTCTCGACGTCCTCCTCCGAAGGTTTTCCCTTATTCCACGCTCCGCGCAGGACGGACATATATGAAGATAACCGGATCTTGCGCTTCAGATTATTGTGTTCCTCATCGGTAATCGAAAATGGCTTTCTCAGTGTTTGCAGAAAAGATTCCTGGAGATTTTGCTGAAAACCTATATCTTCCGTCAACGCGAGGAGAGATTCATACGCTTCCAACGAGAGCTGTTTCGATTTTTCTCTTTCCCGTTTTAATAAAAGTTCCCGATCCTCCTCCATTTGTTTAACGAGCTCGTCGTGAGTGTGCTGATGTTCCTGTGACATTTTGACAAAAGCTTCTTCATGGATTTTACGCCGGGTAGCTTCAGCCTTTTCATACTGTTGTCTCATATTCTCTAACTTTGATTCATATTCCAAACGGACTTGATCCGGCGACATACCGGTTTCGCGTGTTTGCACGACAACCCTGTCCACTGCTTGGTGAAGTTGAGATGCGAGCCGATTCTCGAGTTCCTCGATGTTCTTTTGCATGGTCATCTCAAGTGTGGCCACATCCTTTTGGAGAATTTGCTGATGTTCTGCAGCAGACGCTTGGCGGGCCTGATCTTCAAGGATCTGTTCTTTAGATTGGAGTTCTTTTTTCTTGTTCGCCTCGAGTTCCATGCTCAAGAAGAACTCTTTCGTCCTGCGTTTCAGCTCGGACTCTATTTTCAATTCAGCCCTGCTTTCCGCATCCTTTGAGAACCTCTCCCGTTCTTCTTCGATTTTAAGACCAAGGATTCGTTCTTCGTAGGCACGGGCATACATGTTTTTCAGATCAATCATAAACACCTTGCGTACTATGTCAAGCGCTTTATCATACGCCTTCTGTTTCACACTCTCATCCGCCAGGCGTAATAACTGATTCACACGTTTTCGGATTTCTTCCGAATCTAATTGTGGCACACTTCCTCCTTAGTCATATAAATCCGACGCGTGTCTATGTTCAAATGATAGTGGAAAGTCATGGAAAGGAATGAGTAGTAATTTCATAACCCTTTTTTCATTGTTCTATTACTACCTCTCTAAGGTGCGGTGAATATTATGTTTCAAAATTAAAGCTGTTTTTACTTATAACATTTTATGTCCTTCCATGGTTCCTGAGGAATTCCCAGGTATGCGATCATACTAATAGGCATAAGCATTATTATGGAGAAGAACGGGTGAAACCATGGAAGATCAATTTGATCTGACGCCGATATAAGTACTCCTCGATCGCTATAAGTTCAGCTTCATATCGCTGAAAATACTCACTCGCGGCACCGATCTCCATCGGCTGAAGAGCACGACGTGCTTTAAGAAAATGCGTTCGCAACTCCTGGAAAAACTGTGGAATGACATCACTACCTAGAAAAACCGAGCGAATCCTCGTAAGAGCGTGCTTCCTTGCAGGAATCTCCCTTTCTAGTCTCTGTAAAATGAAGGCAGATGCGTAGTTTAGTTCCCCTTGTCCGAAATCTTGCTCAATGTCTGTAAGGTCGTCCAGAGCTTGTCCGATCTTTGCCATTTCGTCGGCAAATATACTCATACTCGCAAACTGACTCATCCGTCGCATCTTGGCACAGACTGCGGCGGGTCCTATTTTGAAAATTGCAGAGGCCTTAGCATGCAGCAAGAGGATCTCGCCCGGTTCAGGATTCTGTGAGGTTTTAAGTGATCTCAGCTCGATGATTGCATTGTTGCCATCACTCATTGACCTCTGATAAATTTTCCAGAACTGTGATGCTCGCTCGAAATGCTTTAACAATATCCGATCTGCTTCAAGTTGCAACATATTGGCTGCAAAAATCAACGCAAGGTTGGATTCATGTTGGTCATACAGACCATCGTGTATCGTCAACTGCAGGAGAATACAGTACTGCGCCCACAGAATGTCGTTCAAGAAATGTCGATCTGGGGGGTTGTGTCTCTTTTTTACGTGTGATCGGAACTTCTGCTCAAGCCAGAGCGGTAAGAGAATCCAGTATTCCTGAATCCGGCGGGTTGGATTTGAAGAACGTTTTTTTTTCCGTTCCCGATAAAAAAATTTCAAATATTCTTGCAGATTACGCTTCATCGAGGAAGGCAATGCGAGAATGAACTTGTCCAGTCGCAAATTCAAGAGAGAGACCATTTGCCCATATGGTCGAAATGACATACTCTATAACCTTTTCATTCGCCGCACTTCGTGATCAATTAACACGCCTTACGGTATTTTTATATCGGACCCCAATCACATGGGGGAGCCTTTAAGGTGATGGAATTACGATTCGCTGCTCGAGCCTTTGTTATCAGAGTGCCCAGCTTCTTTTCATCTGCTGGTGAGAGCTGTAGAGCATTGCTCTTTAATGTCGTTTTTGGGGCTTTGACTAAAGAACTGAAGAAATCTTTATCCTTTTTTGCTCTTAAATACACCTGCTTTAAAGGCACAAGTGTTTTCGCTTTGTTAGACAATTTATTCATGGATTGATTCCTTCCTGAGTAAAGTGACGTGTTTTTTTGTTGTGTTATGAAAAATTTAACATATGGAGAACTATATAAGTTCCACCACAGTACTATTTTTATATCTTCGATTGTGCAATACCAAGCTACAGTAGAATACTTGATAAGATATATCTGGCGTTGGTTTTCACTCTTCGATTCGTTGCAATTCTGAAGGGTCAAATTCTTCCTGTCGGACTTTGAGAGCTTAAGAACATATTTCTTTAAGATCACCATAGTGGCTTCGAGATAGGAATTTGAAAGTCTTTATCCTTCGAAACACTTGAAACGATGTCCTGTTGAGTTAAAAGTCTTTATTCCTCTTCACTGATGGAAGAGACAAGTGAAAATGGTGAGTCTTTGCGTTTAAGGGTTTGCGGCATCATTCGTATGGATTCCCATATGTAAAACTCGCTGTCGCACTTCAGCGGTACGGCTGCTCGCAGTGTCAAGCTTCAGATATGCATTAAAGTACCGAATTGAAGCAGATGTATCCTTTTTTATGTCCGATAATTCTCCAAGTCTGAGATGTGCAAGAGCTTGTTTCGGATCGATCCGTATCGCGAGAAGAAATTCTTTTTTGGCACCCTCATGATTTCCAAAGTGGAAGAATGCCTCCCCAAGCCCGTTGTGATATTCGGCGTTTTTTGGTTCCATCGATGCCGCCGTCTGGTAGTAGCGAACAGCCGAGTTGTAGAATCCTTCCGACAGATTGTTCGATCCGAGGGTCGCGTACAATTCGTGTAACGGCACCCCATCCTCTTTTCCTCGCTGGAGAAATGCGTTCTCATGTTCCCGAGCCTTAGTGGTATCCTTGTCCCGGAGTGCATAAATAGAGAGTAAGTTGTAGATATTATAATCCACCCATCGTAGAGAGAGCGATTGCTCCAGAATCTCCTTTGCTTTCGTATACTCTTTCAGTTCGTTGTAACAGGTTGCAAGCATTGAATACACCCGTGAATACTGCCATTTCATTTTAACAGTTGGCAGAAGAGCATCGATTGCTCCCCTGTAGTCTTTGATAGACATCTTTACTCTTGCGAGCCCTAACAATAAAACGTTATTGCCGGGTGAATAGTCAAGCGCTGTTTTGAGATACAGAATCTTAGAGATTGTGTCATGAGCGATGTACGCGCCCGCCCAGCCAATGAGTGCTCGTTCAAATGGGTTAGCCGACGGTTCAAGTCGCTTCAATGTCTCATAGTGTGCTTGAGCTTCCTTGAGTTCTCCACGCGCAATGAGCCCGGAGATCAACCAGATTCGCGGAGAAATAAATGTTGAGTCGAGTTCAATTGCGCGGCGGAGATGCGATGGAGATCCAACACCATTGAATGACATTTGGCTTGCTTGCATAAACTCGCGAAGAGCCTCAATATTCTGTGATCCTCGAGCGATCCAGGGCCGGATGTCTTTTTCGCTTGGAGCGGCGATACCCTTAACTTGCAGATAGTTTAATATTTGGTTAGAGACATTCCGTACCGCAGATGAGAGCGAGTCTTCACCACTAATGGTGATCGGTTCCGAAGTTGTTATAGGCCCTCCGGCAGAAGGATCAACAAGACTATACTTGATCACGTACCTATTCCCGGAGTATCCTATGGATCCTTCGACAAGGTATTGTGCCTTTCCTGCTTTTATGAGATCAAACAGTTTTCGATTCCTTTGCATGTCGTTGATCCCCGGGGAGTTTTCAATGAAGTTGTTAAGCGTGAGCCGGTCGAGAACTGCAAGGTCCTCCACACCAAGAAACCCATCAATAATCATATTTTGCACTATATCTGGCCACTCAGCTGTCTCGGCGTGACCTGTGAGATTGCGGAACGGGAGGACTGCAATGACTGGCTTGACTCTTTCCGGCTGAGATGAAGGAATAAGAAATGGGCGAGCCAGCCAGAGCGAAATTGCGAGAGCTACAGCCGCCGATGTCGCTACACCAACCCGCGCCCATCGGGGCCAATGACGCCATCGTCTTACAACGACAATCGTGGTCCTCTCCGTTACACCAAGAATGCGTAGCGCATCTTTCATAGTGTGTGGACGGTCATCCGCATCTTTTTGAAGACAACGTTTGCAGAACTCTATGAGATTCTCCGGTATATCCTTCCGGAGATCCTTTAAATTGAGTGGTTCATCATTGATGATGGAATACATCAATGCAGAAGCATGCTCTCCTTTGAATGGCAGTTTTTGTGTCAACATTTCGAACATGATGATTCCCATAGCAAAGATATCACTGCGGGCATCAACTTCTTCCCCCAGCAACTGTTCCGGCGACATATAGGCAGCAGTCCCCATCGTCGTCCCTTCACCGGTGAGCATTGATCCTCCAACGAGTTTCGCCAGGCCAAAGTCGAGAATCTTCACCACCCTGCTTCTGGTAATAAGTATGTTTGCTGGTTTGATATCGCGATGGATGATCCCGTGCTCATGAGCTTCAGCGAGGCCATGTGCTAATTGAACGGCTATATCAACAGCTTCTTCAACGTTTAGAGGCCCGTCCGCAATCTTCTTTTTAAGGGTCTCCCCTTCATAGAAGTCCATGCAGATAAACATTTGTCTATCTTCGATCTCGTCAATCTCGTGAATAGAGCAAATGTTGTTGTGCTGGAGAGATGATGCTGCTTGTGCCTCAATGATGAAACGTCTTTTCGCTTCCAGGTCCATGGTGAATGCAGGTGGGAGAAATTTGAGAGCAACGATGCGTTTGAGTTTGAGGTCTTCCGCTTTATATACCAGCCCCATTCCCCCTCCCCCTATCATCTCAAGAATCTTGTAATGTGAGATTGTCTTGCCGATCATCGATTACACTTCCTCCCCTCGATCGAAGGCTTCAATGTTCTCGCGATCCAGCTGCAATGCACAAAATTGCGTATAGGAAGATTTTGGAGTCTGTGGGCTGCACATGAATTGTGCTTTACATTGTAGTAACATCATATGTCTCTGCCTGAAAAGGAATAATCCTCCTTCACTTTACTTTAATGTAAATCAAATACGAAGGATTGTCAACAGGGCGATTTGCATCGTTAAAAATCGATATGAAACAGGTCATTGGATCTAAAGATCAGCACTAAAATGAAGAAATGATACGTGCTTTGTCAAAGAGTCAAGTATCGTATCGATAGTATAGCAGCATGAGACGAATGAACTGATAAGCAATGGATATATAAGGAACTGAACTCAACGCTGAAGCGCTGGCACAAACAAAGGATTCGTCAACTTCCTCGTCATGATCCCGATGCTCTTTTATTTCACGCTCTCATCCACCCCGCCTGTTAGTTGATTCATACGGTTTCGGATTTTTCATAATCTATGATGGCATGCTTCCCCCAGAAAAGTATATACTATGTTGTACATGGGTCACATCATATTTTTTGTGATAGCATATCCCTACCCATCCAATAATCTGCTAGTGCAATTCAAATAATTGTTTCATCCATGAAATTATTATAGACAGCAATTCAGATCTCGTTTCAATCGGTATATAGCTATGATCAGCGCCATCAATAGTAAAAATTGTCTTTTCGCCTTTGAAAGCTTCAAAAAGTCCCATGTATTGATCGTGAGAATAATAGGGATCTCGGCTCCCATAAACAATGAGGGTCTTTACGATTGTTCGTGAAGCTTTTTTAAATGAAATACCAGCATGGATCGGATTATAAACCTTCGCAGATGCCGGAATACCTTTTCTTCTTGTCACCCCTTTTCGTCTCAAATCGTCAAGTTCAATTTTGCTGAATATTTTAGGACGTGAAGACGCCTCCGTTGGATTAGGTGAAAGGAGGCAAATACCTTTAATCGAAGAGTTAAAACTCGCAACGTCAATGGCGATATTGCCACCCAGACTATGTCCAACGATGCCGAGCTGATTTATAAGTACGTCTCGTCGTTGTCCCAAATACATCATTGCGTCATCAAGGTTCCGACAAAGCGATCGGTACGTAGCGTCCAAATATTCTCCTTCACTTTCACCAAATCCGGCACAGTCAAATCGAAGACAACCGATTCCTATTTGTGCAAGACGACGGGCGATCTGTACATACAATCCAAAAGGTCCGATTCTGTTTGAATGAAAATAACCATGACATAATGCGATTGCGGGAAATTTCTTAACGCACAGAGGTTTATGGAAAATCCCTCGTAACGTATGTCCAGCAGAGTAAAATTCAATTGTAATCTCTTTCATATATGTCTTCTGGTGCGATTGTTTTTTCTGCATAAAGAAATGGAATCCGGGAATATTTACCAAGAAGAATATATTAGGAAATTAGTTCGCGTTCTAAGTTGCCATTTGACACATCGTGTGGTGCAATAAAATTTTCTCCAACACCAATTCCGTGTCTTCGTCCGTCCAATACTTAGATGGTTGGTTTCCTTGATAAGATCTCCAAGGAAATTAATTTTCGCATTTCGTGGTTTTGAGATTAGAGAAGGAAGCCTCTTGTCGTTAAATTCCAAACGGACGCTCTTCTTTGCGAAGTTCCATTTTTATTATTCGTTTTTAACGAGTTACAAACAAGTCCCACGGAGTTGACAAATTCCGTGAAGACAAAATCTGCACCAAGATGTTTGCAACCAATGCGAAAAGCTTGATCTGTCACGTCGTCCATGGGTGCCAGCAGCAAAGGTTTTTCTATATCGATTGTGCCGATACGCATAATTATCACTTGTTCAAATATACAAAAACCACGATGCAGTTACAACGCTTTCTAATGTTTTCGAAAATAGAAAAGGCGGCATAAGCCGCCTTTTAATCTCAAAGACAATGGAACTCTCCTCTATTTTTCTTTGCATCCTTTTTTGTTGCTCTGTTTAACCTATTGTTCTCTTTTTTACATTGTATGAGCGGCGTGTTAGTTTCAGTTACCCCCTACCTCAATAAAACAAGTTTCTTTGTTTGAGTATATAAACCTGCCTGCAGACGATAAAAGTAAACACCGCTTGCACTGTTTGCAGCGTTCCATTGTCGAGAGTACCTGCCGGAAGGCAGCTCTTCGGAAAGCAGAACTGCCACTTCTCTTCCCAATGCATCAAATACTTTGAGTAAAACAAACGACTTACTAGGGAGACTGAATGAAATTGTCGTTGTGGGGTTGAATGGATTAGGAAAATTATCTTCCAATCGGTACGATGTAGGTAGTTTATTTGGATTCTCATCCACGACGGTTGATCCTGTATCGTTGCGGACCAATGCATTCGCCCAATCGGCATGATCGGAATTATTTCCATCTCCCGCATCACCGACTACCAATTTCAATGTGTCAGCTCCGGTGATACTCACTTCCACTTTTTGTGTCTTGCTTGTCGGGTTCATTACACCGCTTTCGAACTTCTTGACCCCATCGACATATACTGAAAAAATTATTGTACTTGAAGCGCTTTCCTCATCGTCGACACCTACATAGCTGTCGAATCGATTAAATCCTTTTCCCAGGTAATAGATTATTGTGCTATTCGCATGAGTTCCGATACCTTTTGCATAAGTTACTCCATTCAGTTTTATCGGGTTACCTCCGATACTTTTGTTCTTCTGCATTGTCCCCCATCCGACCGTCGCTGAGATCCAATTTAAGTCGCTCAAGTAAACCGTATCCGGTGCATTACCGGTCTTGACTCCCGTTGTATCGCTGATACCGGAAACATTTCCGACCCCATCTTCAGCTTTTAATGCAAATGTATAGTGAGTATTCCATGTGATTTTATCGAAAATGTACGAAGTATCCGGACTCGTCGCAACTTGCACGCCGTTAGCATAAACCTGGTACCCCATGACGCCAACATTATCCGTCGAAGGCGACCACGTCAGCCTGATATTCTGGTATGGAGGTATCACAACAGCTGACAGGTGAGTTGGAATAGTCGGTGCAAGTGTGTCCGGAACGTAGTTCTGTACAACCTCGGCATTTGCCCAATCTGCGTGATCGGAATTGTTGCCGTCACCGGCATTAGTGACTTCAAGCATGAGAGTATCCACACCGGTTATTTTAAGGTCAACGACCTGCGTTGAGCTCGATCCGGTTATTGTACCGCTGTCAAATTCTTTTACACCGTCTGCATACACTGAAAAGACCACCGAACCTGATCCCATCACTTCGTTGTCTACTCCGATGCTGCTCGTGAAACGGTCGTATCTCTTCGATAGAGCATAAAAAATCCGGCTTATTGCATGAGTCCCTATCCCTTTGGAGTATACGATGTTGTCAAGTGTAAGCGGATTTCCGCCGCTGCTTTTATCCAGTTTGACAGTTCCTGAATCCGTTGTAGCGGAAACCCATGTCATATCACTTAAATAGGTCGCGTCGACAGAAGTGGCTTTTATCTTCAACATTGAAACCCCTTGAGCAGGAACCGCGGCCTGATAGTTCTTGTAATACAAACCTTTGCTGACATGCCCCCACAGATCGCGAACCTGTGCCGTATCTCCCACTAATCCGATTTGTTGCCATGAGACAGAGATAACAGCAGGTGAAGAGCCAAGGTTCAACAATGTAACGGCGTAGCTGCCGTCTTTTAACGGTTTGCTCCATACCTCCTGATCGCCGCTCGCGCTAACCAGGCTGCATTGAACACCGAGCGAATCTTGGTCGACGGCAATGACTTCATGGTTCATCAATATCGATTTGACATCTTTCGACATGTTTCGTACATCATTTCCTGCTATAAGCGGAGCAGCCATCATCGCCCACATGCTAAAGTGAGCTTTATATGCAGTCGTCGTCATGCCTCCGTTCCCAACCTCAAGCATATCAGGATCATTCCAATGTCCCGGCCCTGCATATCGCCCGAGGCTCGCGTTTGTATTGATAATGCTCATGACACTCGACCAGTTATCGGTAATATCGCCTGTGGTTCGCCAAAGATTTCCAACATTCAGCACCCATGTTCCTGGGAAGCTCCAGCTGCAAATACTGAAGACAATCGGACGACCGCAGCTGTCCAATGCACTACGCATATTCATATAGTCGGTCTGCAGATCGCCCACGACGTTGCAGTTATCATATTTAAGATAGTCTATTCCCCAAGAAGCAAACGTGTTGGCATCGACCATCTCATGCCCGTAACTACCAGGATAACCGGAACACGTAGCCGAACCACGGTCTTCGTAGATACCTAATTTCAATCCTCTTGAATGAATGTAATCTGCCAGTGCTTTGATGCCGCTAGGAAATCGCGTAACATTTCCCATAAGTTTCCCAAAGCTATCACGTGATGAAGCCATCCAGACATCATCTAATATAACATACTCATAGCCGGCGTCTTTCATTCCAGTGCTGACGATCGAGTCCGCAATTTGTTTAATCAACGTTTCGTTGATATTGCCGGCAAACTTATTCCAACTGTTCCATCCCATAGGCGGGGTCAACGCAAGATCTTTATACTTTTGCGCGTGCATATTTGTAGAAGCTGTAAGAATAATCAAGAGTATAACTCCCGCCATTGATTTAACCGATTTCCAGGACCCTAATGTAATATTCAATTTATAATCCTTTTATTGATTACTGAAGAGCAAAACAACCTGACAACAACAGACATTCGGTAAATCGTTATTCTGTCATTTGTGTCCTCTTTTCCGATGTGTATAAATATTTTGTGATCAAATATACAAAAACCACAAAGTAGTTACAATGAAACATAAGGGCTTTTCCTAATAGAAAAGGCGGCATAAGCCGCCTATATTGAAAAACTGAGAAGTAAAAGACAAGCTTATTTTTTTTCTTTCGGCTTCTTTATTTCTTCATCCAACTTGTCAACTTTACTGATAAGCAACATTTTCATACCACCTTTTTCAAATAAACGTCCGGTGACTTTGACTTTCTCAGCAACAAACGGAAGTAATATTTCGTTTACGCCAGCCATTGCCTTTTGTGACTGCCCTGCTAAATAGAGAGTTCCTGTTTTATCTTCAAGAATGCTTAATGGAATTCCGCCTTTGGCACACCTTAGTGCACACTCTTTGTGCGAAAGCCCCTTGCCCGGTCCATTTAGACCGGTGATGTAACATTGCGATTCAACTACTTCGCCAACCACGGTGATTTGTTTTCCATTCTGCTGTGCCAGGGCGAATCCGCTGATTATACAAAGTGCCAGAATTGCAACAAATGATTTTTTCATAATGTATTCCTTTTGAATTATTGATGATGAGTTAGATTGCATAGAAATTTCTATCGAGACTTCTGTATTGGATTGCTTCGCTCAAATGTTCTGGATGAATATCTGCACTTGCACCAAGATCAGCTATTGTTCGAGAGACTTTGAGAATGCGGTCATATGCGCGAGCTGAAAGACCTAAGCGGCTCATCGCCATTTTCAACAAGTCTTCTCCTGTTTGATCAATTTGACAAAACTCTTTGATTGCTTTTGAATCCATGTCTGCATTGCTAAATAATCCCTTTCGTTCGTTGAATCTCTCTGCCTGGAGTGCACGTGCTGCGATTACTCGCTTGCGAATGAGACTTGAATTCTCTCCAGTCCTCTTTGATGCCAACTCATTATACCTTACTGCCGGAACTTCCACATGAATATCAATCCGGTCTAAAAGCGGGCCGGAGATCTTGCCCACGTATTTCTGAATCTGACCAGCATGACAAGTACATGCTGCGGAAGAATTTCCATAGTTGCCGCAAGGGCATGGATTCATTGCGCAAACAAGCATGAAATTTGCCGGAAAGTCGACTGACATTTTCGAACGGCTGATGGTCACATGACTATCCTCCAAAGGCTGGCGCATGACTTCGAGAACATTACGGGCAAATTCCGGCAATTCATCTAAAAATAAAACACCATGGTGTGAAAGAGAAATTTCACCAGGACGCGGAATTGTGCCGCCGCCCACTAATGCTGCATCTGAAATTGTATGATGCGGTGCTCTAAAGGGACGCACAGACACAAGAGCTGAATTTAACGGCAGAATTCCGGCTACAGAATGAATTTTTGTTGTTTCCAACGCTTCATCAAATGTCATTGGCGGGAGAATGGTCGGCAGACGCTTTGCTAACATCGTTTTTCCGGAACCAGGCGGACCAATGAGTAAAATGTTATGTCCGCCTGCAGCTGCTACTTCCATTGCGCGTTTCACACTCTCTTGTCCTTTTACATCGGCAAAATCAACAGCGTAGTGTTGGTCTTCAGAAAATACTTCGCGCATATCCACGCGAAAAGGCTGGAGCAAGCGATATTCTCCTGCAAAAAATTCAATGGACTCTCGCAGATTTCTCATCGGATAGACTTCGATACCTTCTACCATTGCAGCTTCTCGAGCATTTTCTTCAGGTAATAAAATTCCACGCTTCCCTTTCGCTCTCGCTTCCAATGCAATCACTAAGGCGCCATGGACGGGGCGTAATGTACCATCGAGTGCTAATTCACCTAATACTACAAATTTATCCATCACGTCAGACTTGAGTTGACCTGATGCGGTAAGGATGCCAAGCGCAATCGGTAAATCGTACGAAGATCCCTCCTTTTTTACATCAGCAGGTGCAAGATTCACAGTCATTTTCCGATTCGGGAACTTAAAATCAGAATTTTTTATAGCAGCGGTGACACGATGGATACTTTCTTTCACTGCAATATCGGGCAAACCGACCATGAAAAACTTTGGAGATCCAAGATCGAGATGTGTCTCCACCTCTACAAGGTAGGCATCTACTCCAAATGTCGCGGCACTAAAGATTTGGGAAAACATGACGGCAGCAAGTCCCCTTGTCAGAAAGTCGATAGCGTAAGATCTTTCAAGAATAATCTGAGCATCCCTATTTACTCAGTCTTCCAAGATCAAATCTCAAACAAATACCAGAATATAAATGGTTAATTGAATAAAAAATATTTCGCTTCTTATAATAAAATATTTGGGATTGGAGATTTCACTTTTTTATCTGTGATTCCGCAAAAACTCCAACCGTTCTTTCAATTCATCCGTTGATTTGAGAAGTCTTTCTTTCCCAAACATTGCTTCTTCTTGATTCGAAAATGCCAGCAAATACTCCTGACTCATAACGATTGCTTCTTCCGGACAGACCTCTTCGCAGAAGCCGCAAAAAATGCATCGCACCATATTGATTTCAAATTTTATCGGATACCGTTCTTTTTCAAGTTCCGTTTCTGCCGCTTGCACTTCAATTGCCAGCGACGGACATACGCGAGCGCAGAGGCCGCATGCAACGCAACGCTCAACTCCATTTTCGACAACAAGAACCGGTCTGCCGCGAAATGATGCATCAGGCTTAAAACGCTCCTCAGGAAATTGAGATGTGAAAGTCGGCCTAAACATTTGCCTGATCGTCATCCGGAGTCCTTTCAGAATTTCCGGAATGTACGTTTTCTGCAAAATGCTGAGATCTTTTTTCCGAATTATTTGACCATATGGGTTCATTTTTCCTAACCGCTGTTACAAGAGGAATAACATGAGTATTCCGGTGATGAGGAAATTTGCAATCGCGATGGGTAGCATCACCTTCCATCCAATGCGCATCAATTGATCGTAGCGAAAGCGTGGAATAGTCCACCGCACAATGATAAAAAATAAAACGAGCAAAATAACTTTTACAAGGAACGTGAGTATTTGCAAAACACTTATGAGGAGCGGAGACCATCCCCATTGTTCTATAAACGGGAGGTGCCAGCCGCCAAAAAATAACGTAACTGTTACTGCACTTGATGTAATTACGTTTGCATATTCAGCGAGGAAAAAAAGACCAAATTTCATGCCAGTATATTCTGTATGATAGCCGCCCACTAATTCCGGTTCTGCTTCCGGTAAATCAAAAGGAAGTCGATTTGTTTCGGCAAATGCCGCAATCAGAAACGTGATAAAACCCAGCGGTTGAAGAAAAATATTCCATTTGGGAATAATACCCCAGAAGTATTCCGTCTGATGGAGAACAATTTGGTCTAAGCGCAGTGTGCCGGAAATCATGATCACACCGATAAGCGATAGTCCCATCGATAATTCATAGCTGATTAACTGCGCTGAAGAACGTAATCCGCCTAACAATGAGTATTTATTGTTCGATGACCATCCTGCAAGACTAACACCATAGACACCGATGGATGTAAGTGCAAGAAGATAGAGGATGCCGATATCAACATCAGCAATGATGAGCTTTATTTGACGTCCAAAGAGCTCAATTGTATTGCCAAATGGTATAATGGCGAATGTACTGAGGGCGACACTAATTGAAATAATCGGAGCAAGGTCGTGAATAAAACGGTTTGCCTGCAACGGGACAATATCTTCTTTCATAACCAGCTTTACTACATCGGCAAACGGCTGAATAATTCCGCCGGGTCCAACACGGTTAGGACCAAGTCGCTCTTGAATAAATGCGCTGACGCGGCGTTCAGCGAGAACAGCCATAGCGGCGCCTAGCACTAAAACGCCAAACATAATGATGAGAATCTTTGCCAGCAGTATCACTATCGAGATGAGATCCATTGAACTCTCTCAGATCAATATAATTTTACACTATGTGAGATTTAATGAATTCTTTTTTCACGGCTGCTCCATGAATACCAATTTTTGCATACGACAATCCTTTAAATGCTGGTACACGTTCTGCAATTTCTTTAAAGACATCTTCCGCTGCAGCATATTTCATTTTCAAGCCCATCGCAGAGGAGACTGCTGCAACTATTCTCCAAGACGAGCGCGCGTCCCGTTTGGTTCCTTTTCCCCATGTATCATTTTGCGCTGCAAATTTATCCCAGCGGCTCATCGCCATCTTATCCGATGCGCGTTCTTGTTCTAACATCGCAACCGCAGGCCGGACACGTTGAACATATCCGTTGAAATTTGTATAGGTTCCATGTTTTTCTGCAAAAGTTGATGCAGATAAAACAACATCAGCCCGTTTCGTTGTTTCGTTTTTTGTTGACGAATGGACAATCAACATTTCAAGATTTGAAAGCACTTCGCCTATCCGAGGATCCGCCGCAATATTATCTTCAAGGACATACAGCACCTTGATGGCGCCGCTCGATATTTCCTTGAGAATATGATCGATGTCGCTTGTTCTACCCTCTCCCTCAACACCAACGATAGATGCACCAAGACTATTTGGCGTCTTATCAGCCCGGATCAGCAAGTCATCTTCATCTCCAGGTTTTGTATGTCGTAAAAAACCAATATTTTTACTCCCGATAACTTCTTTAAGGAATCGAGCAAAAATATAGTTGTCTTCATTTGTGCAGTATGCCGATCCTATGCCAGCGATTTCATGTTTGCGATACGTATCTAATTCCGAAACAACTTTGGAAATTGCTTCATCCCAGCCAACTTCCACCAGCGAACCGTCTTTTCTGATCATCGGTCCGTTAATACGGTTTTCGCTCGATACAAATTTGAATGAATTTACTCTGCCTTCGTCGCACATCCAGGACGAATTCACTTCTTCATTCTCCCGCGGAGTTAAGCGCAAGATCTCATTGTTCCGTATCCACACATTCGTATTACATCCTCGTGCACATCCAATGCAAATACTTTCTGTAGAAGACATTTCCCATATACGTGCTTTAAACCGAAAATCACGGTTTGTCAATGCTCCCACAGGACAAATATCAACCACATTCATCGAATAGGCGTTGTCCAATTTAGTGCCGGGGAAAGTTGTGAGAACAACGTGGGTGCCGCGCTCAGTGAATGTCAGCACATTTTGATGAGCAATTTCTTCGGAAAATCTCACACATCGAGAACACATAATACAACGCTCAACATCCAGCAATACGTTTGGGCCGAGTTCAACTCGCTTGGGTTTGTGTGTTTTATCTTCTTGGAATCGACTTGAACCAATGCTGTACTTATAAGTGTAATCCTGCAACTTACATTCGCCTGCTTCATCACAAATCGGGCAATCCAATGGATGGTTGATAAGCAAAAATTCCATAACAGCATTGCGAGCCTTTACTACTTTTTCACTTTTTGTTTTGACTACCATGCCATCTGCAACTTGCGTAGCGCAGGAAATTGATAACTTCGGCATTTTTTCAATTTCAACAAGGCACATTCTACAATTGCCGGATACTGAGAGTTTGGGGTGCCAACAAAAATGAGGGATTTCAATTCCATTCTGAGAAGCTGCCTGAATAACCGTGAGCTTAGGATCAACTTCTAATTCTTTCCCATCTATCGTAATTTTTACCATGACACTCTATTTCATTTTAATGCAAGAATTTATGCCGATATTCTGCGAGCGCTTTCTTGAGAATTGCGAGTGATCGTTTCAGATCATCGACATTTAACATGAACGCTAAACGAACTTCATTTATCCCTTTACCAGGCGTCGCATAAAATCCCTGTGCCGGCGCTAAGAGAACGGTTTCGTGTCCATCCTCATATTCTTCAATAAGCCACTTTGAAAAATGTTCAGAATCTTGAACTGGCAAACCTATTGTAATATAAAATGCTCCCTCTGGTTTGTAAAATGTAACACCAGGAATAGATTTTAACTCTTCACATACTATATCACGTCTTTTTCTAAATTCGTTAACGAGGGGCCGAGTATAGATTTCAGGATTCTCAAGAAGCGGTACCAGAGCCAGTTGTTCAATAGTAGCGACTGAAAGGCGTGCCTGAGAAAACTTTAAAACAGTAGAAATGACTTCTTTGTTATGGCTTGCGAGAAGTCCTATACGAACACCGCATACATTAAATCTCTTTGAACAACTATCAAGTATGATAGTGCGGTCGTGTATTTCTGGAAAATTTTCAATACTGACAACTTCTGCATCGTAAGCAAATTCACGATACGCATCATCGGATAAAAGGAAAAGATTATGCTTACGCGATAAATTAACGAGACGTTGAAGTTCTTCCTTTGAGTAAATTGCTCCCGTCGGATTGGAAGGATTGCAAAAGAGAATTGCCCGCGTCTGATGCGTAATGAAACGTTCAATCTCTTTTTCTGGCGGTAGATGGAATCCATCTTTGATCGTTAATGGAATCGGTTTCAGTTTGACATTTGCGATACTCGCAAAACCATTGTAATTCGTATAGAAGGGTTCGAAGACGATGATCTCATCATCGGCATCGCAAACAGCGCACATTGCAAAAATAATTGCTTCGGAACCACCGGTTGTAACGATAAGTTCACTTTCATCGAACTTGATTTTAAAATTCTCGAGGTATTTTTTCCAGGCATTCAGTGATCTTGGCAGCCCGTTCGAAGGTGCATACGCGATCGTTGGTTCAGAAAACGCTCGGATAGCGTCGAATACGGCTGCAGGAGTCGGTAAATCCGGTTGACCGATATTTAAATGGTAGACGTGAATTCCTGTCCTTTTACGGTCTTCCGCAATGGAAGCCAGTTTCCGGATAGGTGAACCCTGAATTTCTTTTCCTCTCCGCGAAATTGAGACCATGGTTTTCACACTATGTGAATCTGATGTTTTCATTGTGACAAAATTTCGTCATGACAATAAACTATTTTGTCGTTGTTTCGTGATTACCATTCGGATGGAAGATGACCGTTGCAAAACGATCTTCCCTAAATAATTCATCCGCTGTCTCCTGTACCTCTTCCCGCGTTACCCCATCAATTTTTTTAATAAGCGTATCGAGCGCAATGAGTTCACCAAAATATAATTCAGAGCTTCCCAACCGTATCATTCTGTTGGGAATGTTTTCCATTCCCAGCATCATACTTCCCTTCAATTGGGCCTTTGTGCGTGTAAGTTCCTCTTTCGTGATGCCTTGTGTGCGCAATGATTTTAGTTCTTTCCAGACAAGGTCGATACATCGTTGAACGTGAGAATTATCGGTACCGATGTATACGCCGACAGCACCGGTATCCTGCATCATATTGTTGAAGCTGTACACTGCATAAGCGAATCCATATTTTTCCCGTATGTTTTGAAACAAACGGGAGCTCATTCCATCCCCCAGAAGTGTGTTGAGGACTTGCATGGGGAAACGTTTTTCATCGAGCACATTGAAACCGATTGTTCCTAGGCAGATATGCGCCTGCTGAATCGGTTTGTAATATTCGCACAACAGTGAACTCGGTTTTTCAAATGCAGATGAATGATGAACTGCTTTTTCACGTCTGGTATTTGTACTATTCTCAATGTAACGCATGGATAATTCCACAACGTCTTCATGGTGAAGGTTGCCTGCCGCCGCAATAACAAGATTAGCGGAAGTGTACTGTTCCATTCTATACTGAACAAGGTCCTTGCGTTTAAATGAAGCAATCGAGTTTGCCGTGCCGATGACCGGCATTCCAAGCGGATGAGTTTTGAATATGGCTTTCTCAAAATAATCCTGGATAATATCATCCGGATCGTCTTCTGCCTGCTTCAACTCCTCAAGAATAACATTCCTTTCCTTCTCGAATTCTTTCTCAGGAAACGTCGGTTGAAACACCATGTCGCTTAATACATCTGTCGCCAACTCGAGA
>Ga0182021_10001526_pt1 | contig 26719 bp, 10 predicted proteins | sample 612E3MmetaG_FD_120493 | JGI IMG/M metagenome (GOLD analysis project Ga0182021, IMG submission 120493) | Permafrost microbial communities from Stordalen Mire, Sweden - 612E3M metaG (Illumina Assembly) | ecosystem: Environmental > Terrestrial > Soil > Wetlands > Permafrost | place: Sweden...
ATTATTTCAAAAAGCTGTCAAAGGCGGGTACGCAATTCCAGCTTTTAATTTTAACAACTTGGAACAATTGCAGGCAATCATTGGGGCTTGTGTTGAGACCAAATCGCCCGTTATTCTTCAAGTTTCGAGCGGCGCACGTAAATACGCAAATCAGACGTTGCTCAGGTATCTCGCTCAGGGCGCAGTGGAGTATGCAAAAGAACTCGGCTATGCCATTCCTATCGTCCTGCATTTAGATCACGGCGATACGCTTGAGCTTTGCAAATCTTGTATTGAATCCGGATTTTCCTCGGTGATGATCGACGGCTCACATCATCCCTATGACAAGAATGTGGAACTGACACGCCAAGTTGTTGAATACGCACATAAGTACGATGTTACCGTTGAAGGTGAGCTGGGTGTTTTGGCTGGTATTGAAGATGAAGTATCCAGTGCTGTCTCTCATTACACGAAGCCGGCTGAAGTAGAAGATTTTGTGAAGAAGACCGGCGTAGACTCGCTGGCAATTTCGATCGGGACATCACACGGAGCGAATAAGTTTACACCCGAACAGTGCACTCGCTCCGCTGACGGCGTACTGCTACCGCCGCCGCTTCGTTTTGATATTTTGGAAGAAGTAGAAAAACGGATTCCAGGATTTCCCATTGTACTTCATGGTGCTTCTTCTGTACCGGCGGACTTGGTGAAGATCATCAATGCGAATGGCGGCAAGTTGAAAGATGCGGTTGGAATTCCTGAAGATCAGCTCCGCAGAGCAGCTGCTTCGGCAGTATGCAAAGTGAACATCGATTCTGATGGACGTTTAGCTATGACAGCAGCAATTCGCAAAACATTAGCAGACAACCCCGCCGAGTTTGATCCGCGCAAATATCTTGGGCCGGCTCGCGATGCACTCAAGGTGCTTTACAAGCACAAAGTAACAAACGTACTTGGCAGTGCTGGCAAAGCGTAAGCGTGATTTAAAAATTAAAAAATCCCGTTTTCCACGGGATTTTTTATTTATAACCTGTAGTAACGTTCCCAGAGAAACGATTTGGTGGGCAAGAATTATACGTTTCTTCGAATGGATTCTATGTCACCGAGTTAGTCATACCAAATCTTCCAATGGCAGCATATGCAGCGACTCGCCGTTATGCTGTAATCGGAATTTCAATAATTCGACAGTTGGATCAGTTGCAATTTTCGTTTCGATGCCAAATAATTTTTGTGTAAACATACTGAAATCTATCAATCCTTTTTTCAGCCTCTCTATTATAGAGTAATATCCTGGTCCGTCGGAAAATGACGACCAGAGTTTGTTTATAAAAAGGATTAACTACTCTTTCATTCCTTTGGGCGATTGTCCCACACCTTTTGTCTCTGTACCCTATATACAAGTACCATATCACAGACAGATATACATGTTCAACCAACCTTATCTGGAGTACAATTATGAAAAATCGAACGAGCATATTTTTAGTCCTTGCATTAGTGATATCTTTTCTTGCATACGGCTGCTCGGCAACGGTGAGCGGAAGTGTAGGCAAGCAGCAAAACCAAAAGTCTTCTACGTCAACACGATAGAACGTATACCGGGGAATTAGTGACGCATACGGATAGAAACGGGAGTGGTCGAAATAATCACCAAAGCGTCAGAAAGCTGGATTTATCGGGAAGCGGATTTTCGGTAATCGTCCAGCAGTAGGAAATCCCGATACTGATGATCCTGTCGCTATCAACGTGGGAAAGACGGTAACGCCGTCGATTATTTCACGTACCTTACCGAATCCCATATTCGGTATTCCTGCAAACATGCCCTAAAGATTTATCAGACCGCAGGCATCGTTCCAAATAATCAAACGATCTGGTTGACGGACATACACAAACAGTCTGGGATTATTATATTCATATAATCCAAACGTCATTGCACCGGGTGATGCGAAGAGAAAAACCATTGAGTTCGTAATGCCGTATGATGGTGGATTGTGCGGTAACAGTGCAAACAATACTATGTGTCTCCTAAAGGCTCCTTGTTATCTGATGATGAACGAAAGGACGATTGCGTTTATACGTTACAAGCATTTGCATAAAAGTTTATACGGTTAAAAGACAAAGACCCATCAAGACACTCTCTATTATAGAGGCGACCTCCTTGTTCCTTTCCCCGACCGCCTAATTGCGTCAATAGTCGCGCAGGCTCATTTGAGGGCAGGAAGGGGAAATAGATAAACAAAAAATATAATCCTTTTAATAAGGAATGCTCGGTGCGTAACATCAGTTAGAAAACGAAACAATTGATCACCTGAATATAGAAAGTCCTGGAAATTTTTTCTATATTTGTTGCGCACTTTTGAACCTACGCAAACACGGGGGGGCAAGATCATGGCCGGAGTTTTTGAACTCAATTATAAAGGCAAGAACATACTTTGCCTGGATGTTGCGGGTCTGAAGTTAAAAGATAAAAAAGAATTTCAGAAACATGTTGAGTTCGCTGAAGAACAAATCCGAAAACACCCTCCAAAATCTTTACTTCTTATTACAAATGTTACAGACACAGGATTTGATACAGAAGTTTCTGCAATTATGGGAGAATATGCTGTTCATAACACACCGTACGTAAAAGCCAGTGCATTGGTTGGAGTATCCGGGGTGCAGAAAGTGGTACTGGCGGCAATTAAGGTTCTAACGGGGAGAGATTTCTATCTAATTGACAGCGTGGAAGAAGCGCGGGAATGGCTGATACAACAATAAAAAGGAGACAACAAAATGGCTGGTGTATACGAATTAAAATTTAAAGGTAAAACAATTTTGTGCATGGACATTGCAGGCCTGCAATCAAAAGATAAACCGGAATTTCTTGAATGTGTTGGGCAAGCAAAAGAAATAATCCGAAAGCAGCCGCCAAAATCACTATTGGTGATTACAAAAGTAACAGATACGGGATTCGATTCAGAGATAGCCAGCATTATAAGAGTATGCACAGCACAACACGCCCTATGTAAAAGCGAGTGCCGTAGTAGGCATAGCAGGATGGTCGAAAATTATTTTGACTGCAATTAAAACTTTGACAGGGAGGGACTTCCATTTATCAGACACAATGGAAGATGCGCAGGTGTGGCTGGTTCAGCAATAAAATATTTTGTGCTTTTGAGCCAGAGGTTCATCAACCTTTGGCTGAGGATTTTGCTGTTGGGATTCGCCCCGTTTTTCTGGATCCTATACGGAAGGTGTTCGTTTTTAAAGTTTATAATTTTAGATATTAGCAGTTACCATAAATATTCCTGGCCGCAATCGTGTGCAATGGAGATTATTGACGTTGAGATTTAACATGATTGTCACTTTCCAGCTTCGAATAGAATAACGTGCTAGTACGTTTGTGATGATGATTGTCATTCAAAAAGAAATAAAACTTCGGGCGCGTAGCCGCGGATTTCACCTGGTAACATCAGAAATTATTTCTCAAATTCCGGAGTTGAAAACAATTCAGCACGGAGAACTTCATGTATGTATCAAACATACTTCCGCATCGCTCACTCTCAACGAGAATGCCGATCCCACAGTCCGTGAAGACTTTGAAAAACACTTTAATAAATTGGCACCAGAACTTGCGCCGTACTATGAAAACGACACTGAAGGATCTGACGACATGCCGGCACATCTCAAGGCATCAATACTTGGAAGCAGTGTGTCCATTCCGGTCACGAATGGCGGGTTGAATCTTGGTACGTGGCAGGGAACTTATTTCTGCGAACATCGAAACTATGGAGGAGCAAGAGACTTAGTATTAACACTTATTGGAGAAGAAAACAGTTCTTCGACATGAACAAATCAATGCATACCCCCATTTCATCTTCACATTATTTGAAGAGGTGATGTCCCGACAGGACATCTTTTAGTGTTGAGAAGGGGAACTGAACAAATATTAAAAAATTATAATCTTTCATAAAGGATATTCAGATTATAGCATCGGTTAAAAATTTCTTGTAGCTTACCTATGCCGTTAACACTGGCATGGATTTTCGTACTTTGGGAAATGTATAATTTTATTAAAAATTATTCGCAACAATACAAACGATGTGGTTATTCCACCATCTGAATTATCGCCACAATCTAACACCATTGGAATTGGTTTTTATGTTTTTGGCAATCTATTTAAGTGTGCTAAAGTTCAATGTGTGGAGTGTCACAAACGGGCATGATTATAAGAAAGTGCTTGCTTAATTGGGACTCATACGTTATGTTATTTAAAAGGATTTCAGAATAACGAAACCAAAAATGTTATTTACGTTCACTTCATTGTTATTACAATACCGTTTTGAGAAGGAAAGACAAAATGGTATTGGTTCATGCTATTAGTGAATAAATACATGAAAGATGTCCCACTATTGGTGAAACATTGTAAAACCCCGTAAGGACTTTTCACACGGGATAAAATGTAATTGAAAGAAAACACAAAGAGTTTGTGAAGAGAAAGATAATAAGTATCAATTTAAAGTTTTTACAAAATTCTTAACGAGAACGCTCGAATTGGACATAATTACTGATAACGCTTTACCGCAAGACAGGCGCGCTTTTTTGTGCGCTAACGCACAAAAAAGACTTGACAAGTTTGTCGATTTCTCATATATTGCTTGCAATCAGTTGCCGAAGAATTCGAGCCTTTTCAAAAGCTCTGTTCGGTGTCCTTATCTAAGTACAAAAGCTCGGCGAGACATGCCGAGTATAAAATTCCCTAGAAATTTTTTCACTAAATAAGGAGTTTAGCTAATGATAAGATGGTTAACATTTAACTCTAGTTAAATCCTGTCGAAGTTAGAAATTCTTCAAAATTATTTTTAGTAATAAGGGATGCCGTACGCAGGCATTTTGAAATTTCAAATAATCTCTAATCGGAGGTACAAATGTTTACAAAAAATCTTTTCAAACTTAGTGCATTGCTTGTCGTGCTGATGCTTATCGTAGCAGTTAACACGTTCGCGCAGTTGTCGACAGTGTACGTCGACGTCACTAACGGATCAGATACTTATTCCGGAGCTAGTGCAACAAATAATCCGGCAGGTTCGGGTCCAAAATCGACGATCGGTGGTGGTCTTAGTGCCGTTGCTAACAACGGTACGATTATCATCATGGGCGGCACATATAACGGCGTCGATAATGCGGGTAGCTCTGTTGTAATTAACACGGCTACATATGCTAATCTCGTCGCAAATGGCAGCCTTACTCTTGAGCTCCGGGCATTGCTCGCCAATCAGCAAGTTCTGCTGCAGTCTGGGAACTTCACGTACAATGTGGCTGGTGGAACGCTAAACATTACAACCACCAATAATACCGAGTCCTTCGTTTTTGGTGCTGCAACAACACTAACACTCGGCGGTGGAACAAGCAGTTCTTCAATGAACATTCCAACGAATACTTTTTTCCAGATTCCTACTGGATCCACGATTGTGTTGAACGCCGCTTCTGCGTTTACCAATCAGGCTCCAAAACCAGGTGCGGTTGTTTCGTTGCAATACTTAGGTGGAAGTTCGGTTATTGCCGGACCAGAGTCCAACTACGGGACGTATGGTGCTGGAACTATTACAGTGAATAAAACGGCAGGAACAACTTTGACTCTGCCGAACGCAATTTCAGCGGTGGGTGGCATCACGGTTACAAGTGGTAATGTATCGTTGTCTAATAATATCACAATGGGTGCATCCGATGTCATCAACAATGGCACGGGCACGGTAACCTTTGGTAGCCCTGTCGGGTTCTCTATTACCGACGGTACTGCGAACGGCAACCTCGGTAGCGTTGTAAACTCGAGCAGTGGTAGCGTTGTATTCAATGGCACTGCAACGTGGACAGCTGGAACGTTTACTGGCGCGAACAATTTTGGCGGCGTGTATGTGATTGACAATAGCTCAACTGGTTCGATCACATTCAATCAGCCTATCACGTTGGTGAACTCGCAAGCAACTGCAGGTTGGAATGCAACAGTTACTGCGAACAACGGAGCAGCGGGTACGCTCTCGCTGGGTGTTGTAAGCGCTGCCTCTGGTGGTAGTGGATCTACCAAAGTTGTTTTAAATGTACAGAATACTGCAGGTAACGGCACAACGAATATTGCCGGTGGTACGATTCGAGGTTCTGTTACCAATTCAAGTGCAACCGGAAAAATTAATGTCAATGGCACCGCGACGGTTTCCGGGGTCATCACAAACGGTGGAACTATTGCATTGGCTGGCAGCACGCTAACGTTGGACGGTGCGGTATCACATAACACAAATTCCGGAACAATTTCTGCCACTGCAGGCGGTGGAATTTCAGTTATCGCGGCAGCGGATTTTAACGGTGGTACTTTCCCGGCAACAACGGTTACTTCAGCCGGATCAATTAACTTCTCTGCAAATGTATCGACACTAGCCAGCATAAACGATGCCGGTGCTGTAACGATTGCTAATGGTGCTACAGTTACTTCAACTGGTATTGTCACGCTGACTGGAAACATGACGGTTGGTGCTGGCGCTAGCGGTATCTTACAGATCAAGGGTGATTTGAACCGTACAAGCGGTTCGTTTACAGCAAATGCCGGTTCGATGGTTCGTTTTAACGGCACAACTGCTCAGCAATTAAATACAGGCCAGTTGTTCCAGACGGAACAACTTGATTTCAATAATACTACAGGTGTTATTACAATGGGTGCCTCAATTCGTGCGCATAATGCGGTGACGATTCAGGCAAATACTACTGTTGCACTTTCAACTCTCAATATTATCCTGAATGCCTCAACGGCCAGCATGACAAATTCGGGTACCTATACAGCCTCCGGCGGTGGTGGTGTTATTCTTGGCGGCGGCGGTGCTCCAACGGTTGTTGGCGGTTACTCTGGTAACGGCATAACGATCGGTGGTAGTGGTATCTATTCTTATATTACGGTTGACGTTGGAACAGGCAATAGTGCGTCACTGAGTTCGGATGTGCAGTTTAATGGCGTCTTGACGCTTCGCACTGGAACACTCTATTGCGGCATTGGAACTAACTACGATCTCAGCCCGTATGGTTCGGCGGCTTCGATTGTTCGTTGGGTTATTTCATCGGCAAGTATAAACACAACATGGGGTACGTTTGATAAACCGGCTAAAAACGTTGACTACGATTTAACGTATATGGAAACACTGTCAAGTAATCAAGCAGTCACGGCTGGTGCTTCAGAGTTTGCGACCGGTAATATTCGCAACCTTACAATTTCAACTGCTCCTGTAGCAGCTCAGACATTAACACTGTACAGTTCAGTTGCAATCACAGTAAAAGGCGATATGGTTGTAAGCCCGAATGTTCTGTTCGTTCTTGATCCAGGCACACCGTATAACGTAACACTGAAGGGCAACCTGACAGTTGGTTCCGGCGCGGTTGTGAGCGGTGGTAATGCAGGTTACACCATTACACTTTCCGGCGACAGCAAGTCCTACAGTGTTCTCGGAACAGTTTCAGCAGCTGATATATTCACTGTAACTGGTAATGGCAGCACGCTTACCGGTTCCACGGTCACGGCAGATGCGGCTTCGCTGAATAATCTGGCGTTTGAGCCGGCAGCAAACAGTGCGTCATTTACATCTACAAATTTGAAGGCTATTACAGCTGGCCCGCTTACAGTGCAGGGCACAAGTACTGCGACTAATGCGACAGCGACAATTACGATGAATGCTACAAATGCCAGTTTAACCGGCAATGTAGCGGTTGGAAGCGGCACGGTAACTCCGACAGTCGCTCTGACGATCAATGGTTCAACAACTTCTATTCTTACTGGAAATGTTACGGTTAACACCGGAACACTCACGATTACGCGCGGCGGTAACAGCACTACCATCACCGGTAATGTAACTATCGCTGCAAACGGTGGTCTGGTGCTCGGTAGCAATGTAACGATCACTGGAACAACGAGTCAGACTGGTAATCTGAGCCTCGGTGCATTTAATTATACTTCAAATGGTGCTTATACGCATGCTGGGTCAGGTACTGTTACTGGTACTGGTACGTTTGTTATCGCTGCCAGTGCAAACCAGGCCTTTACTGCTACGACTGCAGTATCGATCCCTAATGTGCAGTTCAATGCATCTGCGGCAGGGACTGTTGTAACTCTTACAACTGGAAACCTGACGGTTACCAATGCTCTTACGTTAACCAAGGGCACGTTTGAATTCAACGCACTCAGCCTGATCTTTACAGGTTCGACTATCACAACGAATGTTGCGACTGTCGGTGATGTAGTTTTACAGGCAACCGGCGGCGGCATACTGAATCTCGGTAACGCATCGGGTGGCAGCATTGCCTGGACTTCAAATGACGATGTTACAATGCCGGGAACGGTGATTGTTAATTCAACCGGAACGGTAACGTTGATCTCCGATAAAGAATCTACTCCGACACCAAGGAAATGGAGTGTCAAGAATCTAACGCTGACAGCAGGTAATCTCGTAACAGGTATTAATAATGTAGTGATTACCGGCGCTTTTGACCGGTCATCTGCAACAGCCGGATCATGGATGCAGGGAACAGGCTATTTAATATTCAACACAGCAACAGCTTTTCTGCAGGGATCTGGTTTTGCGATCGATAACCTTGAGATCGATCAATCGGTTGCGGCGTCGCCATTAACAACCGGCTTTACGGTAAATAAAAATCTCAAGCTGGTTAGCGGTACGTTGACAATTAACGCCGGATTGCTCACGTTGGGCAACGGTGCAACGATTGAACGCCAATTGGCAACAGCGCTTCTTTCCAGTGTTCCGACATTTGGAACTGGAATGAACATTCTTTACTCGACAGCAGTTGGTGCAGTCAATAGTGATAAAGAATTGCCTTCTTCAGTAAATAATTTAACTGTAACGCAGGGTGTTGGCGGCAGCGTAGTGCTTACAGCCAATGTAACGGTTACCGGCACACTCACGTTATCAACGCTTCTTAATGCTGTAACAAATACGAAGACCGTTACTATGGCCGATGGTGCGACGCTTGTTTTGAAAGCCAATGGCACAACCGTTCTTGATAAAGATCTCGTTCGCTCTGGTACCTTAAATATAGTTTATGATGGTGCTACGGCTACAACGACACGTGAACTCGGTGCGGTTGCGAGCAGTGCATATACAGCGGCAACGGGTAACGTAACATTTAAATCTGCAACAGTTGTGTTGAATAATGCTCTTACAGTTGGTGGAACTGCGACATTCTCCGGCGGTACGTTTGATATCGGTGGAAACAATGTGACATTCCAGGGTGATGTTATTCAAACTGGTGCCGGCTTCGTGACAAACGTAACAGGTGCAACGACAGCAAGTGTCATATTTGCTGGAGCAACAAATACTGCGTTGACGTTGAAAGGCACGTGGACACTGCCTTCAGCTCCAGTTATTAAATTCTTCATATCCAAAACGAATGCGCCTAATACTGTCACTTTAACAGGCGGCGATTTGGATTTTGCTGCCAACGCGCAGACTCTCTATTTAGTGAATGGTATCATTGTCACGGGTGGCACTACAAACGTGATATTAAAACAAGGTGTGGATGCAAACAGCCAGCCGACACAAGGATTTGATCGAAGCGGTGTTGTTAATAATCCACCAAACGAAAGCTTAATATATGGTCGTGTAAAGAAATATATTCTTAATAGTGGTAGTTCTATTATTTACAGCAATGTGGTATTCCCAGTTGGTTCCAAGTCACCGGTACCGGCTTATCGTCCAATGACATATTTCTTCAAGTCTGCTCCTCAGGCTTCTATTAATCTGACGGTTAGTCAGGTTGATGGTTCTCCTCGCGGAACCGTTGGTTTGCCGATAGCAGATGGTGTATCAGCAGGTGTCGCTATTGCACGCTACCCAGCGTTCTATTGGACTACAACTTCTGATATTACTCTGTCAGCAGCATCTTTCAATTTGATGATGACGGGAACAGGCTTTACTGGTTTCGATGATGTGAACAATATCCGCATCATCCGAAGAAATGGTCTTGCGACCGATACTGCAAATCAATGGCTGCTCCAGGGTACAACGTATGATAACCAGCTGATTGGAACTGTTCCGAGCGTTCAGAATACGAACTCCACAGGCGGAATCAGCACAAGTGGAGCTGTCTTCACATATGGTTTGAAATCAAACTTGCAAGTTATCAATCCAGTTGCTGCACAGACAATGAATGCTAATGGTGTAGTAGTGAAGATCCCATTAGGTTCAATATTCAGCGGCAATACTGGAGTTTTAACGTATACAGTTACAAGCTCGAACACGAGTGTAGCGACGGTTGCTTTGGTTGCTACCGGAGATTCAGCGAAAATTACTTCAGTCAATGCAGGTACTGCAACTATTTCTGTAAAAGCTCAAGATGTTGATGGAAGTCAAATCACCACAACCTTTGGCGTAACAGTAAATCAGGTTAATGTGACGGTGTCTGGTACAGTGACGTATGCAAATACAGCACTGAGTGCAATCGGTAACGTAACCGTTACACTTACTCCTGCGAGTGGTACTGCTTTCACATCAGCACCCTCGAGCGCAACTGGAACATATACTATTACAAACGTCCCAGCAGGAACATACACGCTCACAGCTACAAAGACTGGAAACTGGGGTGGTGTAACTGGTGGTGATGCTTTATTAGTAGTAAGACATGCTGCTGGAATTGCATTGCTTACTGGTTTGCCATTAACAGCTGCGGATGTCAATAGCAGTGGAACAATTACAGGTGCAGACGCTCTATTGATTGTCCGTCGCGCAGCTGGTTTGGATTTGACATTTACTGCTGGAGACTGGGTATTTGCAAGTCAAACAGTGATAGTTGGAAGCTCCGCCGTGACTGCTAATGTTTACGGTCTGGCAACAGGTGATGTGAATGCATCATACACGCCGTCATCCGGAACGGCATTTGCAAAGAGCACTTCATTGAGTCTTGCAAATGGAACAGACAGGTTTGGAATCTCTAACTCTTCTTCTGTAGCAATCGGTTCAGTGACTATGAGGATCAGTGCAAATTCAGCAATCTCTGAAATCACTTCAAAGCTTCCGGGTTTTGTGAGTCAGATAAGCGGTTCAAGCGCAACGTTGGTATGGTATGCGGCTGATGCAAAAACTGCGTTCCAATTAAATGCAAACGAAGCGATAGCAACCGTGAAACTTGCTGATAAAGCAACCGAAGGCAGCAGTGTTGCAATCGCGACTGAAATGACGGATATTACCGGTGCAGCAGTTATGAGTAAAGTTGATGTTGCTGCGCTTCCGACGGAGTTTTCATTGATGCAGAACTATCCAAATCCGTTCAATCCGTCAACTCAAATTTCGTACAATCTACCGCAATCTGGAATGGTGACATTGACGGTTTACAATGTTATGGGTCAGGAAGTTGCAAAACTCGTCAATGAGCAGAAAAATGCCGGGTCCTATTCAATCGAATGGGCGCCAAAGAATTTGGCGAGTGGTATGTATATTTATAGAATCAATGTTCAAACAGAAAAAGAACTACTAACATCTAGCAAACGCTTGATGCTTCTGAAGTAATAAGTCGACAATCACAAGCCTCAAGCATTTGCTTGAGGCTTGTGGTATATAAGGCTTCCACTATTAGCATTTAGCCTCCTTTTTTTGGAGATAGTATGCACCAGTGGAGTATTAATCTCAAATAGTGGGAAGGAAAGAAGGTCTTTGTATGAAAAAGATACTGATATTTATCTGTCTCCTTTTGATCGGGATTACTTTTGTGACGGTGGGACAGGGGACAACAACGATGACTATTGGTACGGTCACGGCTCCTGCATCAGGCGCTTTTAGTGTGCCCATCAACGTTACGAATTTAACAAGTGTTGGATCAATTACTTTAAAGATAGCTTATAATCCGGCTGTTGCTACATTTGCAGGTGTTGCAAATGCACCGACCGGCGTGAGTTTCACGAACAATGCAGCAAGCGGCGTTATTACCTTGATTTGGTATGATGCATCGGGAAATACGCCATTAACCATTACAAGCGGTAAACTCGTGGATCTCAATTTTACGTATGGAGCTGGTTCGGGAGCACTCACATTTAATACATCACAGTGCGAAGTGACAACTAGTACGGGTGTTGTGATCACTGGTGTGGCATATACCAATGGCAGCATCACCAGCAGTACGGCCACGACAATTACACTTGGTAAGGTCACACCTACTGCAGCAGGCGCGGCAGTAAGCGTACCCATCAATGTTGCATATCTCACAGGTGTTGGATCAATTACTTTAAAGATAGCTTATAATCCGGCTGTTGCTACATTTACAGGTGTTGCAAATGCCCCGACCGGCGTGAATTTCACGAACAATGCAGCAAGCGGTGTTATTACCTTGATATGGTATGATGCAACGGGAAATACACCATTGACCATTTCAAGCGGTAAACTCGTGGATCTCAATTTTACGTATTTAAGCGGTTCAGGTGCACTCACATTTAATACATCACAGTGCGAAGTGACAACTAGTACAGGTGTTGTGATCAGTGGTGTGGCATATACCAATGGCAGTATCAACAACAGTGCACCCACGACAATGATACTTGGTACGGTCACACCTTCTGCAGCAGGTGCTGCAGTAAGTGTACCTATCACTGTGACAAATCTTACAAGTGTTGGATCAATTACTTTAAAGATAGCATATAATCCGGCTGTTGTGACATTTACAGGTGTTGCAAATTCACCGACCGGAGTGAATTTCACGAATAATGCAGCAAGCGGTATTATTACCTTGATTTGGTATGATGCATCGGGAAATACACCATTGACCATTGCGAGCGGTAAACTCGTGGATCTCAATTTTACATATGGAGCTGGTTCAGGAGCACTCACATTTAATACATCACAGTGTGAGGTGACAACTGGTACAGGTCTCGTGATCAGTGGTATTACATATACTAATGGCAGCATTAACAACAGTGCGCCCACGACAATGACACTTGGTACGGTCACGGCTCCTGCGGTAGGTGCCACAGTAAGTGTACCTATCACTGTGACAAATCTTACAAGTGTTGGATCAATTACTTTAAAGATAGCATATAATCCGGCTGTTGTGACATTTACAGGTGTTGCAAATTCACCGACCGGCGTGAATTTCACGAATAATGCAGCAAGCGGTATTATTACCTTGATTTGGTATGATGCATCGGGAAATACACCATTGACCATTGCGAGCGGTAAACTCGTGGATCTCAATTTTACGTATATCAATGGTTCAGGTACATTTTCGTTTAACACAGCACAATGTGAGGTGACAACTGGTACAGGTCTCGTGATCAGTGGTATTACGTATAATAACGGAAGCCTCACTAATACTCTATCTACAACGATAACATTAGGATCGGTCACGGCTCCTGCGGTAGGTGCCTCAGTAAGTGTACCTATCACTGTGACAAATCTTACAAGTGTTGGATCAATTACTTTAAAGATAGCATATAATCCGGCTGTCGTGACATTTACAGGTGTTGCAAATTCACCGACTGGTGTGAACTTCACGAACAATGCCGCAAGCGGTGTTATTACCTTGATTTGGTATGATGCATCGGGAAATACACCATTGACCATTGCAAACGGTAAACTCGTGGATCTCAATTTTACATATGTAGCTGGTTCAGGAACGTTTTCGTTTAACACAGCACAATGTGAGGTGACAAATGGCTCAGGTGTTGTGATGAGCGGTATAACGTATAGAAACGGAAACATTAGCAACGCAGCCGCTACAACGATAACACTTGGAACCGTGAGGGCTGTTGCGAACTCTGCAGTAAGTGTACCCATCACTGTGACAAATCTTACAAGTGTTGGATCGATTACTCTAAAGATAGCATATGATCCTGCTGTTGTGATATTTACAGGTGTCGCAAATGCACCAGCCGGTGTGAGCTTCACAAATAATGCAGCCAATGGCGTTATTACCTTGATTTGGTATGATGCAACGGGAACCACACCATTGACCATTGCAAGCGGTAAACTCGTGGACCTCAATTTCACATACGTAACTGGTACAAGCGCATTTACATTTAATGCGACACAATGCGAAGTAACATCTGGCACAGGCTCGATTAGTACCAATGTCGTTTACTTTAACGGGTCTATAGTTGGAAACCAAAAGCCGGTTTTCACTGCTGTTGCGGCTATTACGAAAGCTGCGCGGGACACAGTTAAATTTGTTGTGAATGCAACAGATCCAAATACTGGTGATGTATTAACATACAGTGTTGTTGGTTTACCAACAGGTGCCAAATTCGATACGACACGCACGTTCTTCTGGGTTCCGACTATTTCGCAATATGGTTCATATAAAGTTAGTTTTCTTGTTTCGGACGGTCAACTGAAGGATAGCATGGCTGTATCGATTACTATCACGCCGTTGCCTTTGGTTGTGAAAAACCCGATTACGGATATGACTTTGAATGACAAGCCAATTGCAAATCGTACAGTCAAGATAAAACTAACTTCAGCGCCAGTTTTTAGCAACAATGTTGGTGTGTTAACGTATTCTGTGAGCAGTGGTAATACTACATATGTGTCAGCGACGATAATTACTCCTGATACGCTAAAAGTGGTTGGTTTGAGACCGACCGACACGAGTGTACGTGTTGTTTTGACGGCAACAGATACTAATACCAGCAAGATTTCAACATCGTTTAATGTCGTCGTTACCGGTCCAACTGGTGTTAGCCAAACAATCGTACCGACAGAATTTTCATTGTTACAGAATTATCCGAATCCATTTAATCCGACAACTTCGATTAAATTCGGATTGCCTATACAGGCACCTGTTACGATGGAGGTGTATAATATTCTCGGTGTGAAAGTGCGAACATTGCTTCAGGGTGAAGTAATGAGCGCTGGAATCCACCAGATGGAATGGAACGGCAAAGACGATGTAGGAGCTACGGTAACGAGCGGTGTGTATCTGTATCGCATCAATGCTGGTACCTTCCAAGTCACAAAGAAGATGATGCTGCTGAAGTAATCTTTTCTTAACGTAGAAGTCGTTTTAAAGGCAGTCCCGACGAAAATCGGGACTGTTTTTTTATGTATAAAGTAAAAGAGATTAAAGTATTACTGGGAATCGAAGAGGGAAAGACTGAAAAAAAATAGATATATAAATCTTAAGCAATTATTGGTTGTTGCATAATGTGCTTTCCGTCATATTATTACTTAAGAAAAATATTTAAAGTACAATTGTTATCGAATATGAGGAAATTTTATCTCGCAAGAAAAATCTATGTTGTTTTGCTATGTTCGACGAAATAGATCAGGTCGAAATCAGAGCACTCTTATGAATGTCTAGAAATTGATTTAATTGAGTGCAAAGAAACTAATGTATTTAAAAAATGTTAAGTATATTATTTCGATACTATTCATGTATATAAACAAACTACAAACATCAAATGGCCACATGGAAATTCGGGAGATAAATTCTGATACACCAGGTGGAATAATCTCATGTCGCAGAAAGGAATAAAGGTGATTGTATGAAAAAGGGACTTGTGTTTTTTTGTCTCTTGATAGTAGGTTTTTCATGTGCGGCAATGGGTCAGGGAACCACGCTGACACTCGGTACGGTTGCGGCTCCTGCAACAGGTGCGACGGTGAGCGTACCCATCACTGTAACAAATCTTTCAAGCGTCGGATCAATTACTTTAAAGATAGCCTTTAATCCAGCGGTGGTGACTTTTACAGGTGTTGCAAATGCACCGACCGGAGTGAGCTTCACGAGCAATGCGTCAGGTGGCGTCATTACTTTAATCTGGTATGATGCCACGGGCAGTACACCTCTCACCATTGCAAGTGGGAAACTTGTCGACCTCAACTTAACCTATATTAGTGGAACAGGGACATTCACCTTCAATGCATCGCAGTGCGAAATAACGAATGGTGTAGGTATAGTTATAAGTGGCGTTTCATATCAAAACGGAAGTATCGGGAGTGGTACTTCTGCAACTATAAACAGTTTCAATCCTACGTCTGGATCGGTTGGCACAGCGTTGACAATTAAAGGAACAAACTTTGGATCGACACAGGGAACAAGCACGGTAAAATTTGGTTCGACTGCAGCAACAGTTACAAGCTGGAGCGATACTTCAATAGCCGCGACAGTACCGACTTTGACAGCAGGTGGCTATATATTTTCTGTCACGACGACTTCTGGAACCGCGAATTCTGCGACACAGTTTACAGTTACAGCTTCTGCGACAACAACTTTGACAATTTCAAATGTTACGGCACCTGCAGCCGGTGGTACAGTGAGTGTACCCATTATGGTGACAAATTTTTCAAGTGTCGGATCAATTACTTTAAAGATAGCCTATAATCCGGCGGTGGTGACTTTTGCAGGTGTCGCAAATGCACCGACCGGAGTGAACTTCACAAGCAATGCAGCAAGCGGCGTTATCACCTTGATTTGGTATGATGCGACGGGTAATACACCATTGACAATCGCTAATGGTAAACTCGTCGATCTCAATTTCATCTATGTATCTGGTTCAGGTACGTTTACATTCAACACTTCACAATGCGAAGTGACGACGGGCTCTGGAACCGTTATAACTGGAGTTGCGTATCAGAATGGAACCATTACGAGCAGTACAACGACCACGTTCACGCTTGGGACTGTAGCGGCACCTGCAGCAGGTGGGACGGTGAGTATACCCATTACAGTAGCAAATCTGACAAGTGTTGGTTCAATTACTTTAAAGATTGCCTATAATCCGGCTGTCGTGACGTTTACGGGAGTTGCAAATGCTTCGACGGGTGTAAACTTCACAAGTAATGCAGCGAACAGCGTCATCACCTTGATCTGGTATGATGCAACAGGCAGTACACCAATGACGATCTCAAGTGGTAAACTCGTTGACCTCAACTTTACCTATATCAGCGGCACGGGATCATTTACGTTTAATACATCTCAATGTGAAGTGACAACGGGTACGGGGACGGCAATTAACGGTATTACATACTTCGATGGAAGCATAGGGCTAGTTCAGAACCAGAAGCCAAATTTCACTCCTATTCCTTCAATAACAAAGGCAGAGTTGGATACAGTGAAAATTGTGGTGAGTGCAACAGATCCCAATACCACAGATGTCCTGACCTATACTGCTACCGGTTTACCGCCGGGTGCTTCGTTTACCGCAGCGACCCGTACGTTCCTTTGGGTGCCGGCGCTGGGGCAGAATGGGACGTATACAGTAAAGTTCCGCGTCTCCGATGGTCAACTAACCGATAGTACAAATGCGGTCCTTACTATCACGAAAACAAACAAAAAACCAACGCTCACTGCTACTCCAGCAATAACAAAGGCCGAGCGTGATACGGTTAAATTTGTAGCGAGCGCCACCGATCCGAATCCGGGAGATGTATTAACGTATAGTGCTTCCGGTTTGCCTACAGGTGCCACATTCACTGCCACGACGCAAACATTCCTCTGGGTGCCAGGTCTGGGGCAGAATGGATCGTATACGGTAAAAATATTTGTGACGGATGGTCAACTGAAAGATAGTACCAATGTATCGATTACCATCACAAAAACAAATGTGAAGCCGATGTTAAATGCAATTCCGGCAATAATCAAAGCGGAGTTAGATACCGTGAAATTTGTTGCGAGTGCCACGGATCCGAATCCGGGAGATGTTTTAACGTACAGTGCTTCAAGTTTGCCGACAGGCGCCACGTTTGCTGCTGCAACGCATACATTTCTATGGGTGCCAAGTCTGGGACAGAATGGATCGTACACGGTAAAGATCTTTGTGACCGATGGTCAACTGAAGGATAGCACCAATGCGGTCGTTACTATCACGAAGGTAAAATTGATCGTAAAAAATCCAATAGCAGATATGACGCTGGATGACAATCCGATAGCACATCGCACCGTCAAAATAAAACTGAGCTCGCCACCGATATTTGCCAACAACATAGGTGTATTAACGTATACGGTAACCAGTGCCAATACTGCTATTGTATCGGTGACCATACTGACACCTGCTGATACGATGCAAATAAAAGGACTAAAAGCCGGAGGACCTGTTCTTGTCACGGTCACAGCGAAAGATGTTGATAATAGCCAGATAACAGACTCAATGAATGTAACAGTAACCGGTCCTACCGGCGTTGACGAAGCAGGGATCATTCCGACGGAATTTTCATTGTCGCAGAATTATCCCAATCCGTTTAATCCGACAACATCTATTCAGTTCGGATTGACGGCTCAGGCGCCTGTGACGATGGAAATTTACAATATCCTCGGTGTGAAAATCCGTTCACTCACACACGGCGAAGTGATGAGTGTAGGAACGCATAGAATAGAGTGGAACGGCAAAGATGATGCAGGAGCCTCGGTAACGAGCGGAGTGTATTTATATCGCATCAATGCTGGTACCTTCCAGGTCACGAAGAAGATGATGCTGCTGAAATAGTAATCTCAACAATTCTATCAATGGAAAACCTTGTCAAGGTTTGCTCTCATCAACTCAGAAAACCTTGACAAGGTTGTGTAGTTTTTTATTCTTCTTTACCTCTCATTGAATCCCACAGTGCATAAACGAACAGCAATGCAAACATCACTAAACCGGCTATCTCGCCGTTTGTTGATCCCGCCCACTCTTCGTGATTCCAGCCTGCATATCCGAACGACCATTGCTGGTCAATGAATTTTAAAAATGCATTGAAGACACCGAACAACGCACCGCCTGCGATGAAACCGGAAGCGATCAAAGTGCCGCGCTGGAAACGTGCATTGTTCAACTTTTCTTTCTTTGTGCGTGTTGAAACGAACCATGCAATGAATCCTCCAAAAATTAAAGGTGTGTTTAATTCCTGCGGAATGTACATACCGAGGGCAAATGCCAACGGCGGCACTTTCAAAATCACAAGCAGTAAAGCGATAACGGCACCAACAATATATAGAACCCACGGTGTCGGGGCATTTGACATTAACGGCTTGATAACCGCTGCCATAGCATTGGCTTGCGGAGCGACCATTGCTTTATCGCCTGTGAAGCCGTACGCTTGATTAAGTACAAGTATCACTCCACCTACAGTGGCGGCAGAGACAAGAACGCCAAGAAATTTCCATGTCTCTTGCTTCTTTGGCGTAGAACCCAGCCAGTAACCGACTTTTAAATCCGTAATAAATCCTCCAGCAACCGATAACGCCGTGCATACAACACCGCCAATAATGAGAGCGCTTACCATGCCGGATGTGCCGCTCAAACCAATTTGAGTCAGTACGAGGGATGAAAGAATCAATGTCATCAGTGTCATACCGGAAACCGGATTCGTTCCCACAATTGCTGTCGCATTTGCTGCAACAGTAGTGAAAAGGAAAGAAATAATCGTTACAACCAACAATGCGACAAGTGCCTGCCCGATAGTAGGAACAACTCCGAGCACAAAAAACGCGAAGAGTGCAATAGCAGTCAGAAGAATCAATACGACAATCCAAACCATCCGAATATCAGATTGTGTACGGATGGTTTTTTCTTCAGCAGCAGATTTGTGATGTGCTATTTCTTTATAGGCAAGCGAGAATGCACCGGCAATAATTTTTGACGAACGAATAATGCCGATGATACCTGCCATCGCAATGCCGCCAATTCCAATCTGACGAACATACGTGCGGAAGATTTCTTCCGGGCTCATTTGTCCAATCAACTTTGTAGCAGTAGCTCCGAGCGGAATAGCAAGATGCTGGCCAAACTCATACACCAAAGGTATAAAAACAAACCAGGAAAGAAATGAGCCGGCTGCAATAATTGCCGCATACTTTAATCCTATGATATAGCCTAGTCCGAACACCATCGCCGAGACGTCCACTTTGAAGACCAACTTCAATTTATCAGAGAGCGTCTGGCCCCAGCCGAACATACGTGATGTGATGACTTCCGACCATGCTCCGAATGCGCTGAAGATGAAATCAAATAATCCCCCGATAAGACCGCTGGCAACAAGAACCATCGCCTGCTTGCCGCCCTGTTCGCCGGCAACAAGGATTTCTGTTGTTGCAGTTGCTTCAGGAAAAGGAAGCGTGCCATGCATGTCTTTTACAAAATATTTTCGAAAAGGAATGAGAAAAAGAATACCGAGAAATCCGCCGAGAGCCGAGGCCATAAACATCTGAAAGTAGCTTGCCGGAAGAGCAAGAATATAAAGTGCGGGGATTGTAAAGATAGCCCCGGCGACAATGACACCCGATGCCGCTCCAATGGACTGGATGATCACATTTTGGCCAAGGCCGTTGTTCTTTTTTGCCACACCAGTTATTCCAACCGCAAGAATAGCGATTGGAATTGCTGCTTCGAACACCTGTCCTATTTTTAATCCCGAATAAGCAGCGGCCGCTGAAAAGAGAACTGCCATCACCAATCCCCATGATACCGACCATATTGTAACTTCAGGGTAGGATTGTTCCGGCACCATAATCGGACGGTATTCTTCGCCTGGTTTTAATTCTTTGTACGCATTTTCTGGAATGCTGCTCGTTGCGGATGCCTGTTGATCCATAGTGACTCCTTTTGTAAGCTCTTGGCTATTAATCTTTAGCTTTTCGCTGATAACTCTCTCTACTTTCTATTCCGTCCTTTTACTTGGAATGCTCCGCCCAAATCTCAATTAAATTCATAACAGTCTCCACAGATTTCTCCATGCCCCATACATTCACCCATTCTGTACGGCTATGGTAGTTTGCTCCACCTGTGAAAATATTCGGTGTTGGCAAACCGTTCTCTGTCAGGCGCGAGCCGTCTGTGCCGCCGCGAATTGGAGTCCATTCAGGCTGCATGCCGGCACGCTTCGTTGCCTCAAACAAGTAATCAATCACGCGAGTATCTTTTTCCAGCTCCTCGCGCATATTGCGGTACTGTTCTGTAATCTGAATTTCTATCTTTGCTTTTGGGTACATCGATTGAACTTCTGCAACGGTTTTTTCCACAATCTTTTTGAGAACTTCCAATCCTACTGTCTTAAAATCGCGAAAAAGAATTTTTACTGTTGATTTACCAACACCGCCTTCCAGCACATATGGATGAATATAGGGCTCGTATCCTTCGGTGGTCTCCGGCGCCATATTCTTTGGCAGCCGCGCAATGATATCCGAAATAACGCGGACAGAATTAATCATAATGTCTTTTGCACTGCCGGGATGAATGTCCCGGCCATGGACAGTAATAAGACATGAATTTGCGCTAAAAGTTTCTTTGTTTAATTCGCCGGGAGTGTCACCATCTATCGTATAGGCAACCTGAGCACCGAACTTTTTAATGTCGAAATATTTCGTTCCGGCACCGACTTCTTCATCCGGCGTAAAACCAATTTTAATTTCGCCATGCGCAATTTTTGGATTACCGATGAGAGATTGAACAGCTGTCATTATTATGGCGAGACCGGCTTTGTCGTCGGCGCCAAGAAGTGTTGTGCCATCGCTGGTAACAATCATTTTACCGAGTGCAGTTTTCAATGCTGGATTTTCGGACTGACGGATAATGGCAGTTGGATCGCCAGATAAAATTATATCACCGCCGTTATACGATGTAATGATTTGGGGTTTCACGTTTGCACCGGTCACTTCCGGCGATGTATCCACGTGCGCAATGAATCCGATCGCAGGGACATTTTTCTGCACATTCGCCGGAACCGTTGCCATCACGTATCCAAATTCGTCAATACTTACTTTCGGAACACCAAGATCTTTCAATTCTTTCACGAGTAAATTGAGCAGATCCAGCTGCTTCGCTGTGCTGGGGTACGATTCAGAATCTTCGACAGACTGTGTGTCAATGATTACATACCGGAGAAATTTATCAAGAACAGTTTCAGCCATAACGTACTCCTCTCGCAATGCGTGTGTATGGCAGACTGAATTTTGTTCTGTCTGCCAAGGAAATTTATTTGATAAGATATAAATAAGGCATCATAAATGCAGTAGCAAATATCGAAATCTTGAAAATTCAGTTGCGCCGAAATAAAAATGTTCTTATTGTACATCAGCAATTTCTTGAGATAAAGCCGAGTTTTTCATTACCAAGGGGAGGTTCTCTCCATGCAATTGCGAACACTTTTATTCCTTGTATTGTTTCACATAACATCTGTTTTTGCACAAATAACTCCTTTCCCTTATTCCGAATCTTTTGATTATGTCCAAGCTCCGAACTTACCGAAGGGATGGAGTGCCGCCGGTTTCTCCATAAGTACATCTTCGCCGCAATCTTCTCCTAACTGTGTTTCCGTAACCGGCAACACGACAATGAAACAGCTTACTTCACAGGTAATAAATTTTATAAATAAAGTTCCTGATAAGCTCATGTATTTCGAACGCCGATCAAACACGGCTGCTGGCTACAGGCTGGAGGTCCGGGCATCGTTAGATGGAGCAACCTTCAATATTTTATTGGCGCGGTTTGATTCAATTTCCACAACCTCAACGTATGTTCAACGGATTGTCTCATTAAACGGAACAGGATTGCAACAGCAATCGAACGTTCGAATTCGCTGGCAATTACTTGGTGATAATACAAACACAACCGGTGTTCTCCGAATCGATGATGTGACGCTCACGGTTGCACCTGGAATGGATGTCGGAGTATCAAACTTTACTGCTGCACCTAATAATGCAACACGAAACGATTCGATTTTGTTTTCAATCCTCGTAAAGAATTATGGATCATTACCTTCATCGAATTTCTCCATTCGGTTTTTCTGTGATGATAACACGAATGGCTTCTGTGATCCATACGAGCAGTTTGATGCTGTCAACGGCCTTTCACTCGGCACAGGTGACTCCTTAACATGTATTGCACTCCATGCACCAATGAAAGCAGGCGAGCATTGCTTTATTGCAGCGATTGATTTTTCTTCGGATGAATATCACAGAAACGATACAGCGCATACAATCGTTACCGTGGGCAATATGAAAGGCGATGTGCTGATAAATGAAATTATGTACGCGCCCGCAGGAGATGAACCAGAATGGGTGGAATTAAACAACCAGTCGCCTGATACAATCAATTTAAAGAATTGGAGAATATCCGACAGCAATATTTCTACGAAATCGTTCATCTCACAAAGTGATGCACTTTTTCCGCCTCGTTCGTATTTAGTGATTGCGAAAGATATTGTTTTCACATCATATCATTCCGGAATTCCCTTAGTTATAACAAACTTTTCTGCACTGAATAATTCTTCACCTGACGCAGTTGTACTTTACGATACAAGAATGAACACAATAGACAGCATCATGTATGCACCCTCTTGGGGCGGGCAGAGCGGGAAATCATTGGAACGTATTGAAGCAGAAATGCCAAGTACTTCATCGACAAACTGGGGAACATCACAAGATTCGCTTGGCAGTACGCCGGGCAGGAAAAACAGTATTGCCCGGTTAGATTGCGATGTGATGGTGAGTAATCTGACGCAAACACAAACTATGGTCAGCGGAAAAGTTGTTCCATCAGTCACAGTCAGTATTCATAACATCGGCAGACGAATTGAAGATAGCGTTTCTGTCAGTTTTTATGCTGATGAAGATCACGATTCGGTTCCAGAACCGTGCGAACTTATGCATACCATACACTCTGCGCAATCATTAGCGGCAGGCGATTCAATTTTTCACACTGAACCTTTTCCTCAACTTGCTTCAGGTGTAACCAATATCATTGTCATTGCAGATTGGTGGCGCGACGAAAATTTGCGAAATAATCGCGCTTCTGTTTCAATAAAAGTCAACTTCGAACCGCGCTCGCTGGGCATCAATGAAATAATGTACGATCCATTGTATGGCCAAAATGAATGGGTAGAATTATTTAATCGGAGTGATCAATCAATTGATCCCGCGCATTGGACTTTCAATGACAAACCGACTTTAAACAATGTGAATTCATTTGAGATCCCAAACCAACCGTTCGTAATCAAATCCGGTGAGTACATCATTGTAGCGGCTGATTCTTCTCTCTTCAAACTATTTCAGTATCTAGCACAGCCAGATTCGACGATTCATATTTGTATTCTTAATCGTTCAGGTGGATTTAGTTTTAACAATGATGGTGATGTCGTGGTGCTGAAAGATCTTACAGGACAAACGATTGATAGTGTTGCGTACTTGCAAAGCTGGCATCACCCAGATATTGTTGACACAAAAGGACGCTCGCTTGAGCGGATCAATCCAACTATCGACTCGAATGACCCACGCAATTGGAGTACGTGTACAAAAATTCTTGGGGGAACACCGGGAAAAGCGAATAGCATCATTACTACGAGTGTAAAAAGCAGTTCATTGATTTCTGTCTCGCCCAATCCATTTTCACCGGATGGTGACGGCGTTGAAGATTTTTGCATCATCCATTATACTCTACCGATGATGACATCCACATTAAACATAAGAATCTATGATGTAAAAGGAAGACTTATCCGGACGCTGGCGAAGGGTGAAATTGCCGGCACACAGGGTGAAACTGTGTGGAATGGTTTTGATGACAACAACCAACGCGCAAGGATTGGTGTCTATGTGATTTTTCTTGAAGCGACCGATCGTTCAAGCAGCAAAGTTGTGACAGCAAAAGCAGTTGCAGTTGTGGCCGCAAAGCTATAACACTCCGTTTCTATACATCGCACAAGGGAATAAAAACGTTTGACATCAGTGGATTGGCAAATAAATATGTTCATACATTAATATACTTCCTTAAAGGAAAATGAAAAGATTTCAAGCAATACTGAACAATCCAATTATGATTTACGAAATCGAATTCTTTTTTGAAAGCTCAAAAGGAGCTGTGTGCGCCGGGAATAAATATGTCAATTTTGACCAGGGAGTTTTTATTCTCAACAGTTCGAATATTTAGATTTACCAGAAAGCACTTGTTAATAGTATTGCTTGCATTGGACGAAATGGAAGAAGTCCGACTAATGACGGAATGTTTGGCTGGCATTCCGGTACCGATCCTGATGTTAGCAAGCGGGGCGGCCATGTTTTTGTGAATAATCTGCGCACCGGAGATAAAAATTATCACAGACCTCTTCTATTCCTTTGGCAGCCGGATTCAATAAGTAAACTCTTTGATAATGCGCAATTAAAACAGCTCTGTTGCAATGTCTGTGTTCGGCATTCAGAAAGAGAATCTAAACCATAGATTTTGTGGACTCCTTCAGTGAATAATGATTATCTGAATGCTTTTGAGTCGCTTGAGGGGTTGCAGAAAATGTATCCGGATTTTTCCGCCCACAGTCAGTATTTTACAGACAAGATACCATTATTAAAAAGTCGCGAACTTGGCAATTACCAGTTATTGCAAACATTTCAGGGGACAAAAGCTGCATCCGTGCTGCTGGGTGAAGTCAGTAAGCTTCTCGGCATAACAAATAAGGATACCATGTATTCGGAGCTTACCCACCGCTTCCCTAAAACTTTATATGGCACGAGTAGTGCGATGAATGAGTTGTGTTCATTGAGTGTTTCTAACCATATCCTGTTCATATGCCAGAAGCACCGGCTTGTTCGTCAACAAGTTTTTTAGCAAGCTCATCTCAGTTCTTCGAGAACCGGCGAGCATGTGGTATTTAACTATATCTGCATGTTTTAATTACTTGGGATATGTTACGGCAACCGACATAATAAACGAAAGTGTTTATTTGCGCAGCTTTTGAAGATCTCCGATAATTATTTCATTTGTTGAGTTCATCTATCTCTGATCATTCTTCATTACTCTTTACTTTCTGGTGACCGATTATCGTTTTTTGGTTCCAATTTTCCCATTCCCCACCAAAATAAAGCCATAAATAATCCTGGGTACATCGGTTCAACTCCAAACCAATAAGCGGGTACTCCGTAACGCGCGTAGATATGACCGGAAATGAGACTTGCTGTAGATATGAACCAGCCGTTCACCATGGCTCCAAAAGCATACACAGCGGGAATTTTTAATCGGTCGAAATAACATGCCAACACCGGTACCAATAATCCAGGAATAATACACGTACCGATAGTGTACCAGATGCTTACTACAGAAGGGACGCTAATTGCAAGCACGACGGAGAATACAGCGGAAAACACAAGACCAATTTTTGTCCAACGCTGAACTATATCTGAATCATGTGCTGCGTTCTTCCATCTCCCTACAATATCTTTTCCAACGGTGATGGCGGAAATTAGCGTAAGGCTGCTCAGTGTTGACATGATAGTTGCGAGCATGCCTATGTAAAATATGCCTTTTGCAACCGCAGGCAGCGTCACTTCAGCGAGAAGAGGATAGGAGTACATCGGTTGCGTCAGGGACGGCAGCGATGCACGTGCATAAAGTCCCGCAACACTTGTCATAAAGTCGAATATAAACCAGAATAGAATAGAAACAAGTATGCCGTTCTGTGCCGTTTTACCATCCTTTGCCGCATAGCAACGTTGATGAAATGCCGGATCGACAAGAGTCCACAATGCAATGAAGAACCAGACGGCAATAAATCCCATGCTATTACCGCCGTGCCATGTAAGATGCAACGGTGGAACATGAGTGCGTATGAAATTCAATCCACCGAGTTTTGAATAAGAAAAAACCACAATGAGAGCAAAACCAAGAAACATCATCACAAATTCAAACACATTCGCCCATACATCGGAACGAAAACCGCCTTTATAGAGATACACAACAGTGAGAAAAGTAGTAATGATAATACAAAGAGTGAGATCGATTCCAAAAATAAGCTGAGCAAGAATCCCCAACATGAGAACGTACGCAGCCGGAGTA